>Ga0307290_10000069_pt1 | contig 37708 bp, 35 predicted proteins | sample ER_DNA_144_FD_194472 | JGI IMG/M metagenome (GOLD analysis project Ga0307290, IMG submission 194472) | Bulk soil microbial communities from the East River watershed near Crested Butte, Colorado, United States - ER_DNA_144 | ecosystem: Environmental > Terrestrial > Soil > Floodplain | place... | reverse complement strand
TCGCTCAGCGCGCGCGCCGCCGCGAACGCGACGGGACTCTGCGCGTTGTGTTGATCGCCGTGGAAGTCGCCCTGCGTTCCGCGCAACGCGTCGTACTCGGCGATGAGGCCGAGCGTCGGACCTCGGGCGCCCGCGGGCGATTCCCACGTGGCGACGAACGCGGTGGGCATGCCGGCGACGCCGGTGTCCACGCGGAAGCCGTAACTCCGGAGCAGCGCCGTGAGCGTGTCTACTGCCTGGAACTCGTGCCAACCGACCTCGGGATGATGTCCGATCCAGTCCGACAGCCCCTGCATTTCGCTCGACCACAGCGTCGCCACGCGCGCCAGCACCCGATCGCGCGCAGGATCGTTGCGCGTCACGAGCCGCTGCGCGCTTTCGGTGGGCTTGAGCCGCGCTTCGAGCGAATCGATCTGCCGCAGGATGCCGGCCGCGGCTTCGCGTTCGATGTCGGTCGATTGTGTCAGGACAACCAGCGCAAGGAGAAGCGGAGTCATTGTACCATCCCGAAGCGTTTGTTTTGGGCCGTCATTTTGAGGAAGTAGCGCAGCCGCTGCTCAAAAGCTGCCCGCCTGTGGCGCGCGGCGTCAATCCAGCCGACGCGAATCCGCTTATACGACGCGGGGAATTTCTGGAAATTCTTCCAGGTGGTGGGGTCAGCTTTCAGACGCTCGAGGATATCGGTGGGAGGGTTGGAGCGACCCTTGCCCGTATGCTCGATGGCGGCCAGCCCCGCTTTGGTCATGCGGCCGGCCTTGATCAGCCGGCGGACACGTTCGCGATTCATATCGGACAGCTTGCTCGTCTTCTTCCGCGGCGAGTACCGCTGCGCGTACTTGTGCGCGTCGATCGGCTTCACCAGGCTGTCGATCCAGCCGAAGCACAGCGCCTCGTCGACCGCGTCGTTGTACGGAATACGAGGCTTGCCGCTGACCTTCTTATAGTAGATCAGCCAAATCTCGGTGGCGCTCTGGTGGTTCTTGAGGAGCCAGCGGCGCCATTCCGTTCGAGTTTTGACGTAGAGGGTTTTCCCAACCTTCACTGCGTCACCTTGATCTTCATCGGCACCACCATCGTTCCCCACTGCAACCGCAGCACCGCCGAGTCGGCATCGACCAGGGGGAAGTAGTACGTCAAGGTCTCCATGGGCGGCCCGGTCTCGGTGGCGACACTCACGCGCAGCGCGTCCTGCGATTCGCCGGGATAATTCGTGTGCCAGCCGCCGACACCGCGATTGAAGATCACGGTCCATGGCTTGGGCGCAGCTTCCGGAATGGTCCACAGCGAGTAGCGCCCCGCGGCAAGTCTGTGGCCGTCGATCATGACGTCGTTACTGAACGAGATTGTCGAGACGGAGTCAGCTCCTGGATGCCAGATGCGGTCCCAGTGAACGAGCGTGCCGAACAGCTCGCGGCCCCGCGCGACGGGACGGTTGTAGGAGATCGTCACCTCGGTGCCCTGGATGCGCTGCGTCACCGAGCCGTGCTGGCTGCGCGGGAACTGAAGGACTAGCGCCAAGAGCAGCAGTGTCATGTGTTGTGCAGCTTTCTGACGGTCTCGATGGTGTCCGCGTCTTCCGGCTTCTTGTCGTCCCGATATCGTACCACGCGTGCGAATCGGAGTGCCAGCCCGCCCGGATAGTGCGGGCTGTCCTGCAAACCGTTGAACGCGATCTCGACCACAAGCTTCGGCCGCACGTAGACGATGTGCCCTTCGCGGCGCACTTCGATCTCTTGCAGCCGCTTCGTCTGCCACTCGAGCAGCTCGTCGGTCATCCCCTTAAATGTCTTGCCGAGCATCACGAAGCCGCCGTTGGGATCGCGCGCGCCGAGGTGCAGGTTCGACAGCCAGCCGTGGCGGCGGCCGTGGCCCCACTCGGCGGCGAGCACCACGAGGTCGAGCGTGTTGGCTTTCTTGATCTTGAACCAGGTCCCGCCCCGCCGGCCGGCTTCGTATTTCGACTCGAGACCTTTCGCCACGAGGCCTTCCTGGCCGGCAGCGATCGCGGCATCGAAGAAGCTCTGCGCCGCCGGCGCGTCTCCTGTGATGACGCGCGGCGGTCGGTATGCCTCAGGGAGCAGCTTGCTGCGCGCGGAATACGCCTGATCGAGCAGGGACGCCCCGTCGAGGTACAGGATGTCAAAAAAGAAGGGGACGGCGCCTCCGAGTCCCTTCATGGTCTCCTGGAAGCGAACCGGTCGCTTGTCGGCCGTCAGGACGACGGCTTCGCCATCCAGTATGGCTTCCTTCATATCCAAAATTGTTGATATGTCCACGACGGCCGGAAGTTCCGCCGTGATGTCGTTCAGCGTTCGCGAGTAAATCCGCACCTTGTCCGCGCTTTTGTGCACCTGAATCCGAATGCCATCGAGCTTGTACTCGAACGAGGCCGGGCCCAACTCCGCGAGCGCTTCGTCGACGTCGTCGGCGGTCTTGGCCAGCATCGGCTTGATGGGTCGAAACAGCTCGATCGCGAAGGTCTTCAAGTCGCCCTTCGCCACGGCGCCCAGGTTGCCGGCCAGCATCATGGCGCGCCGCACGTCGCTCGCGGGAAGCTCGCGCGCCTTGGCGAGCGCCTCGACCATGATTCCTTCGAGCGCACCTTGCCGCAACTCTCCGGTTAACAGCCGAAACAAAAAGTCCTGCTCTTCTTTGATTGCTTTCGAAAAGAGCTCACCCAGCAGCCGCTGCTTATCGCCGGCCGAGCCTTTGCCCGACGTCGTCGCGATCTTCTCGAGAGTCGCATCGATATCACTCAGTTGCAGACGTGCCGCCGTGCCGACGTGTGTCTTTGCCTTCTGCAGCGTCGCCCATCCCACTCCGATCTTCGACTGGCGAATCGTTCCCGACAGATAGGCGATCGCCAGCTCGATCTCGTCGGGACTCGCTTGCTTCAGCAGATCGGAGAGAAGTGCGATCTTTGCGAGACGGCCCGAGGTGGCCGCGACTTGATTGGATGTTGTGACCAGCGCGTTCAGGAGCACTCGCGAAAACTAGTTTGTGCTCAACGCGACACCAAAGTTCGCTTTTCGAGGTCCGCTCGACTACCTTGCGCGATGCCTACCATTCATTGTCATCTCTGTGGCGGCTTCATCGCCGACCCCTCCGGAACTACATATCGGTCGCCAAGTGCCGGTGCGCCGCCTGCAGCGGTTCCGCACACCGCGCTCTGCACGTGCGGTCACGCCGTCGTCTACGGAATCGCTCCCGATGCCATCGCTGGGTCACACGCCATGCATCACATCCGCTCGGCGTCCCGCAATTAGCAGCAATCGCGCAGCGGCGCGGAGTCCACTCGTCGTCGATCGCGGGCCGGCACGTTGTCCCGCCTGTCATCAATACCTCGAATTCCGAACCGATCGCCTTGGGCGCATGGTTGAATACTGCCCCTGCGGTCATCGCACATTTGTGGAGCGTCGCAGCGGCAAGCGCGACGCACCTCAGGAGCCTACGCAGTGACGAAAGAAGTGGCGTTGGAAATGGAAGGAACGGTCGCAGAGCTGCTCCGCAACTCCACGTTCCGGGTGACGCTGGTCAATGGCCATTCCGTGCTCGCCACGATTGCGGGCAAGATGCGCAAATTCCGGATTCGCGTATTGGCGGGAGATCGCGTGACGCTCGCCTTGTCGCCATATGATTTGACCAGAGGACGGATCGTCTACCGCCACAAGTAGTCCTCGCCCCGAATGCCAAAAACCAGTGCTGGGCTTCTTCTCTACCGCCACAAAGACGGGGCGCTCGAGGTATTCCTCGTCCATCCCGGTGGCCCGTTCTGGGCCCGCAAAGACGACGGCGTCTGGTCGATTCCCAAGGGCGAGTTCGAGCCTGGTGAGGATCCGTTGGACGCGGCCAAGCGTGAGTTCACGGAAGAAACGAGTCTGACGGCATCGGGCGAGTTCGTGCCATTGAAGCCGCTCAAGCAGCCGAGCGGGAAGATCGTGCATGCGTGGGCCGTGGAGGGCGATGCCGATCCGGCGCGCGTGCGCAGTAACACGTTCGCTTTCAAAGGGCGCGAGTATCCGGAGATCGATCGCGCGGCATGGTTTGGATTGGCTGAGGCTCGGAAGAAGATTCTGAAGGGACAGGTCAGATTCTTAGACGATCTAGGCTCCCAACTCCATTAGTGCCCCTTCGTGCTCCAAGAGCCAGCGCTTCGTATCCAATCCCCCGCCGAATCCCGTCAGTTCCCCCTTTGATCCCACCACGCGGTGGCAGGGCACGATGATCGGGATCGGGTTCTTGCCGTTGGCGAGGCCGACGGCGCGGGTCGCGTGCTTGTCGCCGAGGAGCTTCGCGAGCGCGCCGTAGCTCGTCGTCGAGCCGTAGGGGATCTGGCGCAGCGCGTTCCAGACGCGGTGCTCGAATGCCGAGCCGAGGGCTTCGAGCGGCAAGTCGAACGTGGTGCGCGTGCGGGCGAAATATTCCTCGAGCTGCTGCCGCGCGCGCGCGAGCACCTCGGCGGCGGGCCCTTCAGTGCCTGCTTCCTCCCAACCGGCCTGGTGCGTCGGGGCGGGCCCGCGACGCGAGGTCGGGAAGAAGACGCCGGTCAGCGCGGCGTCGGAGGCGGTGAGGACCAGTTCACCGATGGGGGTCGAGACTTTGGCGAAGACCATGTAAGGATAATATAACTTGTTTCGGATGCCGATTCTGATCGAAGCCGCCGTGGAGTCGCTGGACGCCACGCTGGCGGCCGTCGAGGGTGGCGCCCACCGCATCGAGCTGTGCACCGACCTTGTCCACGGCGGTACGACTCCCGACCTGAACCTCCTTCAAGTTCAACTTCCTATTCCGGTTTTCGTCCTCGTGCGTCCCCGCGCGGGCGATTTCGTCTACACCGATGCAGAGCATCGCACGATGCTCGAGCAAATCTCTCGAGCCAGAAATGCGGGCGCGCATGGCATCGTGACAGGAGACCTGAGCCTCGATCGCACGCGCGACCTCATCGCTGCCGCTCGGCCGCTCCCTGTGACGTTCCATCGCGCATTCGACGTCTTCCCGGATCGCTCCGAAACGCTGGAGCGGCTCATCAGCCTCGGTGTGGAACGCGTGCTCACATCGGGTGGAGCACCGACGGCGCCGGAGGGCGCCGACACGATTCGCCGGCTCGTCGTTCAGGCCAAGGATCGGATCGCAATCCTGCCGGGTGGCGGGATCAACGCCGACAACGTCGCTCGGCTCGTGAAACAGACTGGCGTGCGCGAGGTGCATTTCAGTGTGAAGGATGCGGAGAAGGTTCGAGCGGTGGTGAGAAACCTTCGTTAGCCCCAGCTTACGCGGTGTGCCTTGCCCAGGAGATGTGACATGAAACAATCCGGGCCGCGCGATCTCGCGGAGTTGTACCGACTCAAACGATCAGCGTCAAACTCGCTCTGGCATTCCCACCAGGATCCCCCGTCGCAAGGCGCCAGGCAGTTCCTCGCGAACAACTGGATTCCGTGGATCACGCATTACTTCAGCGTGATGTTCCATGAGCGTCACCCGTTCAAACGGTATCGCACCGGCAACGGCATTTTCAGGATTCCAGACAGCGTGACCGTCGGGCTCGCCGCGGATTGGGGGACCGGCACCGGTTCCGCGTACACAGTGGCCAAGTGGCTCAAATACCGTGAACCGGCCGTGACGATTCACATGGGCGATGTGTACTTCAGCGGCACATCGCAGGAATACCAGGACTGGTTCTTGGGCGACGAGGATTGGCCGCGCGGAACCCAGTACACCTTCGCGATGAATGCCAATCACGAGATGTATTCCGGTGGAGAGGGCTACTTCGAGACGGCGCTGGGCGCGCTGAACCAGGAAGCGAGCTACTTCTGCCTGGAGAATCGCTACTGGCGGATTCTGGGTCTCGATAGCGGCTACTACTCCGGTATCCTCCCGCTGATCGAAACGTTCTGGCTTTCCAGGATCCGCCTGCATGACGACATCATGCAGTGGCTCGCTTCCGTCATTTTCTCGGACCGCGCCGATCAACGCCCCGTCATCGTGCTGACGCATCACCAGCTGTTCAGCGCATTCGACGACGGATACGCGACCCTCGGCAAAAACCTGGCGCCCTATCTCGATCGCGTGCTGCTGTGGTTCTGGGGCCACGAACACCGGTTCGCCGGATACGGCCCGGTTTCCGTGAATGGCCTGCCGCCGATCCGCGCCCGCTGCATTGGCCACGGCGGGATGCCCGTCGAGCTGCCGGACCAGCCTCCCAGTGCCGGCAGGGTGCGAGAGACGAACCTCGTGTTCTACGACGACCGCCGTGATCCCGAGTCGACCAAGACGCTCGGCAAGCCGATCGGATACTGTGGATTTGCAGCGCTCCGCTTCGACGGACCGGTGCTCACGATCGAGTACGTCGACCAGAACAACAAGCTGCTCTTGACCGAGTCATGGGATCGGTCGGCGGGCGCGCCGGTCGGACACGCCGACGCCGGCACCGAGCCGCTCCACGTTGTTCATCCGAATGGTCTCAATGGCCTGGTGCTTCGGGGAGGTTGAAATGAAGTGGCCCCCGAGCGCCTACGACCGAGATCAGTTGCCCGAGCGCGTGCTCCAGTTCGGGAGCGGCATGCTGCTCCGCGCGCTGTGCGTGGCCGCGGTCGACTCGGCAAACCGGGCGGGGGCGCGCGCCGGTCGCATCGTCGTCGTGCAGAGCACAGCGGAAGGAGCGTCGCGCACCAGCGCCCTGAACGAACAGGACGGGTTGTTCACGCTGGTCGAGCGCGGCCTGTCCGGCGGCGCGCCGGTAGAACAGGTCGGTCTCATCGGTGCGATCTCGCGCGCGCTCGTCGCGGACAGTCACTGGAGCGTTGTGCGCGACGTCGCGGCGAACCCTTCGATTCAAGTGATCGTGAGCAACGTCTCGGAAGCGGGGTTCCGGATCGAAGCAGCCTTCCCCGGTCGGCTGACGGACGCGCTGCACGCGCGATTCACGCGCGCACCCGATGCGCCGCCGGTGTTCGTCATCCCGACCGAGCTGGTGCCTGATAACGGCCCGCGCCTGGCGGCCATGGTTCACGAAGTGGCGAGTAAGTACGACAACAGCTTTCGCGACTGGCTCACGGCACGCGTGCGATTCTGCTCCTCGCTCGTCGACCGCATCGTCACCGCGCCGCCGCCCGATCAGCATGCCGCGCTCGAGGCGACGCTCGGCTACCGCGACGCGCTGCTCACGGTGACCGAACCATACAACCTGTGGGCCATCGAGGCGGACCCCGCCGAGCTGCGGACCGTGTTTCCGATTGAAAGCGCAAATGTCGTGTTCGCACCCGATATCGCGTTCTACCGCGAGCGCAAGCTACGCCTGCTCAATGCGGTGCACACGGCGACCGCACCGCTCGCGGCTCTAGCCGGCGTCCGCACCGTGCGCGAAGCCACCGCGCATCCGCTGCTGGGCCCGTTCTTGAAACGGCTGTTGTTCGAAGAGATCATCCCCGCGACTGATATCCCGGCGGGCGACGCGCGCGCGTTCGCAAACGAGGTGCTCGAGCGGTTCGCCAATCCGTGGCTGGAGCACGAGTGGCGCATCATCGCGACGAATCAGGAGGAGAAGTTTCGGATCCGTGTGCTGCCGGTCATCGTTCGCCGTCCTGCACCAGGATTGTCCCTCGCAGCTGCGGCGCATCTGACGTTCACGCGGGCGTCCCTCGAGACACTGGGTGAGGCAGCACGCATTCCGGAGTTCGTCACCACGACTGAACGCTGGATGGCGATCCTCGCGCGGGACGGGGTCGAGGCCGCGCTGGCGGCCCGTGACTCAATTAAGCGCCCACCGTAACGACATCGTCGCCGAGACGTACCGCCACTGCGCCCCCCCCGGGGTCGCGACCTCGTTCGCGAATGCCGATTGCTCGCCGTCGAACTCGAGCCGAAGATCGCGCCCCACCGCGAGCGGCACGACGATGAGTGAGTACAGGCGCAACGCGCGTCCCCATGGGCCGATCGCTGCACCCTGCTCGGCGACGCGCTGCACCCCCGCTCCGATATCGAAGACCAACAGGATCCCACGTGCGGTTTCGAACTCGAGGTACGATCCCGCCTGGGCGACTTGGACAAGACGTGGCGCGAAGTAGCCGGCGGTAGTCGGGTGAGCGAAACGAATTGTGTGGAACTGGGCTGACACCTCGACGCTAGGCGTCACGTGAACCGCCAGCATCCCGGCGAGCGTCGTCCGATGGTTGACCTCAGCGGAGTCGCTCAGGGCCACCGTGCGCCCAATCCCGCGAAGCTTGAAGACGCGGGCGATGGGCAACTCCACCGTGGCGCCGAGCTCCGTTCGCAGCACACGGTTCGCCGCCAGCAGCGGGGTCGCATCGAGTACGTCTCGCCGCGCTCTGAGGTCGACGATCGGCCCGGCCCCGGGAACTCGCCAGCGCGCGCGCAGCTGGCCGGTCGGAAGGATCGTCGCACTCCGTCCTAAGGCGGCGTCGAGCCGACTCGCTCCACCGCTCGCTTGGACTTGCCACGCCGCTCCGGGCCGCCACGCCGCGCCGAGGGTGAGGTCTTGGCGACCGGTGGTCGTCACGCCATCCCCCCCGATCGCCGTACGGCTCGCGGTCAGGCCCAGCCGCATCGGTCCCCAAGACGCGAGCTCACCCGTACCGCCCAACCGGAGCGTGGTGTTTCCGTCCGAGTCGTGAGTGCCGCTCGCGAGGGGTGTGATCGCGGCCGCGGCTGCCGCTCGCGCCACGGCAAGTCGCCGGGCAACAGTCGGGTCGGGCGCAATCGCCTGAGCATGCTCGAATGCCAGCGCCGCATCCCGGTCCCGACCCTGTCGCAGCCGTTGGCGCCCCAGCTCGCCCCATGCCTCCGCGTCGCTGGGGTTCGCGTCGAGCCAGTGCCGATAGCCGGCGACGGCAGCATCGGTGCGCCCCGCGCGGGCGAGGACCCGCGCCCGACCGATGACGGCGTCGCGCTCGTCGGGCGCGAGCCGGAGCGCATCATCGTACGAGCGCAACGCGTCACCGTAACTCTCAGAACGTGCCAGCGCGTCGCCCACTGCCATGTAGCCCCATGCATCGGACGGCTCCAGGGTGACGTAGCGGCGGAACAACCGTAGTGCCTCGACCGGGTCACGCCGCTTGGTCAGATCGGCGAGACGATAGGTCGCGCGCGAGTTCTCGGGATCGACCGTCAGCGCCGCCGCGTACTCACGCGCGGCCGTTGTCGCATCTCCCGCCGCAAAGGCGGAGTCCGCTCGGGCGAGACGGCGAGCGAGCGCGCGGGTGTGCTGTGCGGCCACCGTGTGCGTCCCGTCCGCCGCCAAGGCGAGCAGGACGAGTGCGGCCACCCTCCTGATTTGTTGCCTCGATCCCGCTTCCCCCGCCGTCGCCGCCCTCCCCGTCCCCCGATGGACCCACAGGCGCAGCAGCTCGACGCCAAGGAGAACCGCAGCGAGCGTCGCGGCAGAAAGAACGAGCGCGGCCGTGCGCAACACGTTTCCCGGGTGCGCGCCGAGCAGAGGGGGTGGAGCAATGAACGCCGCAGATGCGGTGATGGCGATCCCGACGAGCCACCCCGTCACCCATATGGCGGCGAGGATCGCGCCGGCCATGGCAGTCTGCCCGGCAACGATGCGCCACCCCGCCGACGGGCGACGTCGTAACGACCGATACGCCTGGCGGAGCGGCATGGCGAGCGCGCTGACCAAATAGAACATCCCGCCGATCCCGGTCCCCGGCACGCCGACTGTCATCTCAGTGCCCCTTCTCGTACACGTGCAGCGAACGACCGAACACCAGCTCGGCGCACACCGCTCGGAGGAAGAACACCGCGTTGACCGTGCGCAGCACGAAGAAGGCCGGAAGGCTCGCCAGTGCCCGGAGCACTTCACGGCGTCGCGTGGCGCCGACCAACACCGGCACCAGCACGACCGGGGCATCGATCAGATAGCCGAGCAGCACCCAGGGGCTCTTGAGAGCGAGAGCGAGGATGGGGAGCAGGACCAGATATAGCGCCGCCGCAATCGTCGCGTCCCAGAACGCCACCGCCACGGCGGAGCGGAGAAACGGCACGCGGAGCAAACCGCGCCAATGGAGCTTCACGTTCTGGACGAAACCGTGTGACCAACGGCGCAACTGCGTCCCCATCAGGCGGAAGGTGCGGGGCTCTATCGGATAGCAGACCGCCTCTGGAACGAAGTGCACCTCATGGCCGGCCTGGTAGAACCGCCAAGTCAAATCCATGTCCTCGGCGAGCGTTCGGTCGGACCACCCGTTCTGGGCCCGAAGCAGCGACGTCCGGTACATCGAGAAGCACCCCGAGGAGATCAGAGGCTTGCCGTAGCACTCCTGGACCTGCTTGTAGTACGTGAACGCGAACAGGTACTCGATGTACCGCCCGCGCTCCCAGATGCTTCGCACGCGGCGCGGCAAGACCAATCCGCACGCCGCCGCCACGCGCGGTCGGTCGAACACCGGCAGCAGGCGTTCGATGGCGTCGGGGGCGAGGACGGTATCGGCGTCGATGGCGACGGTGAGCGAGGTGCGCACGTACGTGAGCCCGAAGCTCTGGGCTCCCGCCTTGGAGCCCGTGTTCGTCGGAGGGCGGACGACGATGACCCCCAGGGCGCGGGCCACGTCGCCGGTTCCATCGGTGGAGCAGTCGTCCACGACGATGATCTCACGAGGCGGCGCTGTCTGCGCCTGCAGGCTGCGAATCGTGTCAGCCACGCTCGCCGCCTCGTTGAAGGCGGGGACGATTACGGTAAGGTCAGCGGTCACGTGTTGAAGAGTCCAGGCAGGCCGGTTGCGTAACGTGTTTACTTTCGCACATTGCAACGAAAGGTGGAGACCGCCCTATGTACATGACCTTCCGCTGGTTCGGGCCAACGGACCCGATCCCGCTGGCGCACATCCGCCAGATCCCCGGCGTGCAGGGTGTGGTGAGCGCGCTATACGACGTACCGGTCGGTGACGCGTGGCCAAAGGGCCGGGTCGCGCGGCTGCAGGACGACATCGCGGAGGCAGGGCTTAAGCTCGCCGTCGTGGAGAGCATTCCGGTCCACGAAGACATCAAGCTCGGCAGGCCGACGCGCGACCGCCTGATCGCGAATTACTGCGAGAGCGTTCGCGCCATGGGCGAGCTGGGTGTGACGGTGCTGTGTTACAACTTCATGCCCGTGTTCGACTGGATGCGAACGGATCTCGCGATGCCGCTGCCCGATGGATCGACCGCGCTTGCCTACGACGATGCGGCGCTCGCTCGCGTGGACATCGGGCGCGGGACCGGGGATCTGCCCGGGTGGGCTGCGACCTATGATGCAGCCGAGCTACGCGGGCTGCGCGAGGCGTACCGCGAGGTGCACGCGGAACGGCTGTGGGATCATCTCGCCTACTTCCTCGAGCGCGTCGTCCCCGTCGCCGAGGAAGCGGGCGTCAAGATGGCGATCCACCCGGACGATCCACCGTGGCCCATCTTCGGGCTGCCGCGGATCATCTGCCGCGGCGCCGATCTCGAGCGACTCACGAAGCTCGTGGACCGCCCCGCCAACGGCGTGACGTTCTGCACCGGCTCACTCGGCGCCCTCCCCGAGAACGACCTTCCGGCAATGGTGCGGCGGCTCGGTCCCCGCATCAACTTTGCGCACTGCCGCAACGTGCGGATTACCGGCGAGCGGAAATTCCACGAGACGCCTCACCCCTCGGGCGATGTAAAACTCGCCGACGTACTGCGGGCATTGCGCGACACGGGCTTCGCCGGACCAATGCGCCCCGATCACGGACGCATGATCTGGGGCGAGCGCGGGCGCGCAGGCTATGGACTGTATGATCGAGCGCTGGGGGCGACGTACCTGCAAGGTTTATGGGATGGACTGCTAAAGAATGATCAATGATCATTGATCAATGATCATTCGCCTCGCGCGTCGCGCAGATACTCACTAGCGACGGTGGCATAGTGCGCGATGGCGCGCTCCGGCTCTTCGATCTCCGGGTGCCACCGCTTCTCCCATTCGAAGCTGTAGAACCCGCGGTAGCCGGTCTTCGCGAGCGCCGCGATCTGCCGTTTCACGGGCACGTCACCCATGCCGGTGAGGACATAGCGCCGGTCGTTGCCGGCGACGACGGAATCCTTCAGATGGGTGTGCCGGATGTAGCGTCCCAGCTGCCGCACGGTGTCCTCGGGCTGCTCCTTGCCCGACACGAAGGTGTGATGCGCATCCCAGAGCAGCGCCACGTTCGGTGAGTCGGCTTTCTGGAGGATCTCGAGCAACGCGGGCGAGTCGGTGAAGTCGCCGTGCGATTCGATGAGTACCGTGACACCCTTCTTGCGCGCATAATCGCCCAGGCCGTGCAGGGCGCCGGCGATGTGCGCGAGCATCTCGGCGTGCGGCACATCCTTGACGTACTCGTTTCCGAACACCCGCACGTAGGGTGCGCCGAGCGCGTCGGCCAGGTCGATGAAGCGGCGCGCCTCGTCGAGCTGGGCGGCGTGCTTGGCCGGGTCCATGTCGTGCATGTTCGCCGACGCACCGAGGCACGACACGGCGAGCCCGTGCGCCCTGAGCTGCTGTTTCGCTTCGCCGACGTGCTCGGGCGCGAGCTCGGGCACCTTCGTGAGATCCATGTTCGTCAGGATGCCGCGCAGCTCGATCGACGCGAACCGATGCTCGGCCGCGAAATCGAGGATTCGGGGCCAGGGCCACGTGGGGCAGCCGAGCGTGGAGAACCCCAGCGGCTGCCTCACCCCCTGGCCCCCTCTCCGTTCCGGAGAGGGGGAACGAAAGGCGAATGCCGCAGCGGTCGCGAGAAACTCCCGGCGAGTAGTCATCGTGTCGCTCCGGAAAGTAACTTTGAAGTCACCGTGACGCTCGACCAGTCCCGTCTTGCAGGACCACGGCGACGAAGTCTATTTCCGCAGTATCAAAGTGAGGCCACTATGAAACGCCGTCGCTTCGTGAAAACCGCTTCCAGCGCCGCGCTCGGGCTCATCGCGCCGCGCGCACCACTCTTCGCCTCGGGCTCGCCGAGCGAGAAGGTCGTCGTCTGCGTGATGGGCCTGAACGGCCGCGGGACCGTGCTGGCAAAAACGTTCGCCAAGACGCCGCACGCCGAGGTCGCCAGTGTGTGCGACGTGGACGCCAAGGTGTTGGCCAAGGCCGCCGCCGCCGTTGGCGAGTCCCAAACCCCGAGCCCCAAGCCCCTTCGTGATTTCCGGCGCGCGCTCGACGACAAGTCCGTGGACGCTCTCGTCATCGCGGCGCCCGACCACTGGCACGCGCCCGCCGCGATCCTCGCGATGTCCGCGGGCAAGCATGTCTACCTCGAGAAACCGTGCGGCCACAATGCGCGCGAAGGCGAGCTGCTGGTAGACGCGCAGCGCAAGACCAAGCGCGTGGTCCAGATGGGCACGCAACGCCGCAGCTCGACGCGCGCCATCGAAGCCGTGCAGGCGATCCGCGACGGGATCATCGGCCGCCCGTACTTCGCGCGCGCGTGGTACGCGAACCGCCGCGCGACCATCGGGCGGGGCAAGGCCGCGCCGGTACCTGGAGACCTGGATTACGAGCTGTGGCAGGGTCCGGCGCCGCGCACGCCGTACCGCGACAACGTGATTCACTACAACTGGCACTGGTTCCGCCGCTGGGGGACAGGCGAGATCTGCAACAACGGCACCCATGAGATCGACGTCGCCCGCTGGGCCCTCGGCGTCGATCATCCGGTGCGCGTCACGTCCGCGGGCGGCCGCTATCAGTTCGAGGACGACTGGGAGTTCACCGACACGCAGGAGGCGGCGTTCGAGTTCGAGGGCGGCCGGTCCATCGCCTGGGAGGGGCGGAGTTGTAATGCATATCCGATCCAAGGCCGCGGCCGCGGGACGATGATCCACGGGACCACAGGTTCGATGGTGCTCGATCAGGACGGCTACATCGTGTACGACCTGGACAACAAGGTCGTGAAGCAGAACGTCGCGCCCCCGCCGTCGGGCACCGACTCGCTCGCGCTGAGCGGCGATGATCAGCTCACGGCGCTACACATCGCAAACTTCGTCGAAGGCGTCCGCACCGGCTCAGCCGTAAGCCAGCCGATCGAGGAGGGCGCGAAGAGCGTGCTGCTGTGCCATCTCGGCAACATCGCGCAGTGGACCGGTCGCGCGCTGCGCGTCGATCCCGCAACAGGCCGCATCCAGAGCGACGAGGCGGCGATGGCTCACTGGCAGCGAGAGTACGCGCCCGGCTGGGCACCCACAGTCTGAACCCCGATCGCTATTTCGACTCCGATCCCGCGATACGGCGGGTCGCGCGCGCGCTGTACGAGGAGACTCGCGGCTTACCGATCGTCTCGCCCCACGGCCACGTCGATCCCCGGATTCTGGCGGAGAACACGCCATTCCCCAATCCCGCGTCCCTGATTGTTCAGCCCGACCACTACATCCTGCGTCTGCTGTACGCCAATGGCGTGCCGCTCGAAGCCTTGCTGAAAGCGGAGCCCCGCCGCGTGTGGCAGCTGTTCGCCGAGCACTATTACCTGTTTCGCGGCACGCCGAGCGGGGCATGGCTCGACTACGAGCTGTATGAGGTATTCGGGGTTCGGGATTCGGTATCGGGTGAAACTGCTACACGGATTTACGACGAGATCGTCGAGAAGCTCACGAGCCCAGAGTACCGGCCAAGGGCGCTGTTCGAGCGCTTCAACATCGAGGTGTTGGCAACGACCGACGCGGCGACCGACAACCTCGAGCACCATTGCGCGATCCGCGAATCCGGCTGGAAGGGCCGAGTGATCCCGACGTTCCGGCCGGACGCGCTGTTCAAGATTTCATCGCCCGGGTTCGACGGGCTCGGGGCGGGCGATTACGGGAGCTTCATCCGCGCGATCGCCGAGCGCCGTGCGTACTTCAAGCAGCTGGGTGCGACAGCAACCGATCACGCGGTGCTCGAGCCGTACACTGCCCCGCTGGCCGAGGAGGAGGTCGAGCGGCTGTTTCAGCAGGCACGTCAGCGTGAGGCGACGCCCGACGACGAGCGCCACTTCACCGCGCACTTACTGATGGAAATGGCGCGTATGTCGGTCGCCGACGGCCTGGTGATGCAGATCCATCCCGGCGCGCTGCGCGACCACAACCGCGCGGTCTTCGAGCGCTTCGGTCCCAACATGGGCGGCGACATTCCGGTGGCGACGGAGTTCACGCGCAACCTGCGTCCACTGCTCAACGCCTACGGTAACGATCCGCGCTTCACGCTCGTGTTGTTCACGCTGGACGAATCGACGTACAGCCGCGAGCTCGCGCCGCTTGCGGGCCACTACCCCGCGGTGCGCCTGGGACCCCCGTGGTGGTTTCACGATTCAATGGAAGGGATGCGGCGCTTCCGCGAGCGGACGACCGAAACGGCGTCGATCTACAAGACAGCCGGGTTCAACGACGACACGCGGGCGTTTTGCTCGATCCCCGCCCGGCACGATCTGGCGCGGCGCATGGATGCCAACTACCTCGGCGGCCTGGTGGCACGCCACGTGATCGACGAGAGCGACGCGCGGAGGATGGCGCGGGCGCTGGCTTATGAGCTGGTGAAGACGACGTACCGCCTCTAGCCTTGCGGCTTCCCGTCCCCCTGAGCAGTTTCGACGAGTCCCCAGCCCTGCTGGAGGAGTCATGCGTCTCTCCATGTTTGCCCGGCTCGCCGGGCTTCTCGTACTCGCCTCGTGTGTCGCTCCCGTGGACACGGACCAGGCAGTGGGTTCACTCACGCTGTCGCTCGTGTCCGGCAACAACCAGAGCGGACCACCCGGGACCGAGCTGCCGAATCCGATTGTCGCGCGTGTCGAAGACTCGCGCGGCCACGCCGTAAAAGGCCAGATCGTGAATTTCGTCGTCGTCTCGGGTGGCGGCAGCGTGTTCGCTGGAGCCGCAATATCGGGCGGGGACGGCATCGTGCAGGAGCGCTGGACCGTCGGCTTCTCAGGACCGCAACAGGTCGAGGCGCGCGCCGTCGATAATGCGACCGGTGAGAAGATCACGTTCGCGATCTTCACCGCGACGCTGACGGACGTCGAACCGCCGGTCGTGTCCGATGTCGCCGTGTCGCCTCCCAGTCCCACGGTGGGCACCCCATTCGATTTGACGGCGGTCGTGAGCGACACCTTTACCGGCGGCTCGAACATCGCGTCCGCGAGCTACGCGATCGACAGTGGTCCGCCGGTGGCGATGGCCGCTCAGGACGGCGCGTTCGATCAACAGAACGAAGCGGTGCTGGCCCACGTGCCGGCCTTCGCGAGCGCCGGCACGCATCTCATCTGTGTGACTGGACGAGATGCAGCCGGGAACGTCAGCGGCCCGAGCTGTATTTCGGTTTCGGTCATCGCCCTCGATGAGGCGATTTACGTGAGTCCCGCGGGCAACGACGCGGGGAACGGCACGCGTGACGCACCGCTGCGGACTATCAATGCGGGGCTCGCGCTCGCTGACTCGTTCGGCAGACCCCGCGTGAATGTCGCGGCGGGAACGTACGCCGAGAATGTGGAGCTGCGCTCGGGGATCAGTCTCTACGGCGGCTATGATCCGGCAACCTGGACGCGCGACCCGGTGACGCTCATCACGACGATCGGTCCCGCCGTAACCGCTTCGGCCACCGCGGTGCATGGCGACAGCGTCTTCGGCATTGCGATCGACGGCTTCACCATCCGCAGCGGCGATGTGAGTGTTCCTCGCCAAAGCGCCTTCGGGATCTTGTTGACCCGCAGCGTTGCGACGATTTCGGGCAATCACATCATCGCAGGCAACGGCGCCGCGGGCGTAGACGGCTTCAGTGGCCTCGCGGGACAGAACGGCGTCGCGGGCCTGGACGGACAGCCGGGATCCGCGAACGGACCAGAAGGTGACGGCGGGTTTGAGAGATTGCGCGTGTGTCTCGGCACCACACTTATCGGTGGCGCCGGTGGGGCGGGCGGGTCGGCCGGCGCCGTGGGCCAGGATGGCGCGCCCGGCAACTCGCCCAACGGCGGCAATGGTGGAACGGGTGGACCCGGCGGCGCGACGCCCCCGTTGCCCGCTGGCGGCAATGGGCAGAACGGCCAATCAGGGATCAGCGGAGCCGCGGGAACGGGCGGTGACTCGTTTAGTGGCTTCGACATCGTGGGGCGCTACACCGCCGCAGACGGCTCTGCCGGAGCGACGGGCCAGCACGGCGGCGGGGGCGGTGGTGGTGGCGGCGGTGGCGGGCTCGACCCCACGGGCGGCGGCAATGGTGCCGGTAGTGGCGGCACCGGCGGCTGCGCCGGAACCGGCGGTGGTGGCGGCGCTGGTGCCGGCGGCTCGTTCGGCATCGTCGGCGTGCTGTCGACCCTGACGGTCACCGGCAACACGATCGAAACGGGCAACGGCGGTGCCGGCGGCGCGGCCGGCAGCGGCGCGGCCGGTGGCACCGGCGCCACGGGTGGCCTGGGCGCGACGAATGACGCACCGTCGGTCGGCGCCGGCGGCAACGGCGGCGCGGGCGGCGACGGCGGGTCGGGCGGTCCGGGCGGCGGCGGCGGCGGTGGGCCGAGCATCGGAATCGTTTCGCAGGCAGGAACGCTGGCGCAGGCCGGCAATGTGTTTGTGCTTGGCACTGGCGGGACGGGGGGAGCATCACCGGGCGGGAATGCGGGTGCCAATGGACTGCGGACGCAGATTCGTAACTAGAGCTTTTGATTGCCCCGGGGCGTGGCCCCGGGGCTCCCTACGCTTAGCCGTCGGAGGTTCGCGATGCGTTTCCCTTGTCTGGCAACGCTTGCCGTGGTCGCGCTGTGTGCATGTGGTGGTGATGGTGGTGGTGGAGGTCCGCAGGTAGGCTCGATCGCGCTGAGCGCCGGCGACAATCAGGTCGCGCCGGCGGGCGCGGTGCTACCCGATTCCTTGGCGGTGATCGTGCGCGACAATGCCGGCGCCGTGCTGCCGGGTGTCGCGGTGACGTGGTCTGTCACGGCAGGCGGCGGCAGCGTGTCGCCCACCACCCGCACCAGTGACGCGGGCGGCATTGCCAAGACGCGCCGCACGCTCGGTCCGAACGCCGGCACGCAGACGGCGCGCGCGACTGTCTCCAATCTCAGTCCCGTCAATTTCAGCGCCGTTTCCCAGATTCAAGGCGCCGTCAACATCGCCAATGCGACGACGGGTCTGCTCACCGACACCGTGCTCGCCACCAAGGCCGAATCGCTCGACGTCCTCGTGACCGATCAGAACGCTGCGCCGAAGCAGGGCGTCGCCGTGCTGTGGGCGTCCACGGGCGGAACCGTGTCCGGAAACAATGTGGCGACGGGTGTGACGGGTCATTCGAAGGTGGGCTACACGTACGGAACCACCGCCGGCGCGCAGACGGCCACCGCGACGGTCGCGGGGCTGGTCGGTTCTCCCGTGACCGTCACGTTCCAGGCGACGGCCGGCACCGCCACGAACATCGTCAAGACGACTGGTGACGGCGGCACCTCGCCGCCGTCGTCGCAGGTGACCTACACGGTCACCGCGCGGGACGCACACACCAATCCGAAGCAGGGTGTGACGATCGACTGGGCGGTTGCGACCGGTGGCGGATCGATCACGCCGCCGCAGAACACGACCGCCGCGAACGGCACCGCGAGCGCGCAGCGCACGCTGGGGGCCGGGACCGGCGACCAAACCGCGACGGCCACGGCGTCGGAGTTGCCCGCGACGCCGCTAGTCACGTTCACGACCAATGCACAGATCATCACGACGATCGACATCGCGGACAACAGCTTCTCGCCGACAACGGTGACGATACCGCTGAATACGGTGGTGAGGTGGTCGTGGACGGGGGTGAATACTCACAACGTGACGTTCACGGCGGCAAACGGTGTGCCGGCCGACATTGGGAACCGGACATCGGGAGCCGTCGACCGGACGTTCGGCACGGCGGGGACGTTCCAGTTTCACTGCACGATTCATCCGACGAGTATGACGGGATCGGTAACTGTCAACCAATAGGCTAAGGCGCAGCAGGGAGCCCCGCGGCATGGCCGCGGGGCTCCCTACCCTAGGCTGCTACCTTGCTCGCACCGCAGCGGTGGTTTTCAGTGTGTAGCTGCCAGCTACCTCCTACCAACCGCTCCGGCGTCTTGGCGTCTTAGCGTCTTCTGCCACCGGGGTGCTGTTAGCTTGCTTACCGCACTCGCACGGCATCCGCTACAACCACCACGCCCGCCGCCGCTCGCCGCAGCAGCACGACCCGATTCCACCCGGCCGGGAACGTCCACGTCCCGAGCGTGTGCCAAACGCCGCCACCCGTCCGCTGATCCGCGGGCACGATCTGCAGCGTGTCACCCGCGGTCGAGATCACCGCGTACGCCGCCTGCGGCGCGCGGTTGGTGCCGCTCGTCCAGCGAGCGTCGAGCGTGCGGGCACCGGCCGTCGCGACGTAGAATGAGAATTCGACGCCATCCGTCGCGCTGGGATTCGTGGACGCCCAGTGGTAACCGCCGCCGTAGAAGTCGGGCGTGGTGTCCGCGGCTTGCCAGCCGGCCGGCACTTGGGTCCGAGCGACCGCCGAATCGTTGAACTGCGTCGAGTCGTCCACGACCAGCTCCCCGCACAGCGCCTGCACCCGGTGGATGTAGGCAATCCACGGCCAGTGGGGCCCCGGGTCCGTCCGGTCCGCGGGCTGCAGCTGCCCGTGGCCGACGATGTGCTGCCAGTCACGCGGGATCGCGCGGTCCTTCGTGATGTCGCACACCAGCGCGGCCGAGTGGTCGAGCTGCGCCCGGGGGAAGGAATCCTGCGAGGCAAAGCCGGCATGCTCGATCCCGACGGTGAAGTGGTTGCTTTGCACCCCGTTCCGCCAGCACTCATGCCCGCGATTCAGCGTGCAGTCGTACAGCGCCGCGATATGCCAGGCGCGATTCTGCTCGCGCACGAGCTGCGAGATCTCGCTGCCGTCTTCGTTCACGACGTAATGGGCGCTCACCTGCGAGGCTGTATTGTCGAGCCAGCTCCAGCAGCTCGCGTAGTTGCTCTCGCAGGTGTGGATGATCACCATGTGCGGCACACCGGTCGAGTCCGCGGCGCGCTGGTCGAAGTTGGGCGACGGCCGCCAGATGCCGGATGGAAAATCGGGCGCAGTCGAGTCCGGAGGCGCGCACGCCGTGGTTGCTGGTGCCGCTCCCGCGACCGCCCCGAGGTACGCGGCGCGCCCAGCAGCGAGGTCAATCCCGCTGAAGCGCGCGGTGGCTGCGTTCCAGTCGCCACCAGCTTCAGCGGAATACACGGCCAGCAACGCCGCGCCAGCACGAATGTTGGCCACGGGATCGTGACGTGCGGCATCGATGGTCACGCCCGCGAGCGCGGCCCCCCGTTCGAGCGCCTCGCCCCTCAACCCCATCACGCCATAGGCGGCGGGCCGGCCGGGAAACTCCTCAGCGCCCTGTACCATTTGCCAGCGCGTCTCCACCCAACCTATCCCCGCGACCAGCGATGGCGACACGTGAAACTCGGCGCCCGCAGCCTGGAAGATGGAGTCGAAAGGCGAGGGATTCGGGATTCGGGCCTCGGGACTCGAGACGAGCGACGAGAGTCCCGTCGTGGTGCACGGCTGCACGGGAGATTCGTAGCAGCCGGCGGCGACAAGAACAACAGCGCAAAGGACACGTGTCACGCTAGTGTCCGTGTCTCACGTCCAACACCACGCGCGCCGGTCCCGTGAGCTCCAACACGCGATACGCCGCTGGCGCGGTGATGCCGAGGACCCACGCGACCTGTCCCTCGAAATCGCAGATCAGTGTCAGCTCCCGGACGGCCGGCAGTCCGGGCGCGCGGTGACGCTCGGCGGGAGTGAGATTGCCGTGCTCGTCGTGCGCCTGGGCGGGCTCGAAGCGGACGATGAGGCGCCCCGTTCCAGCGACCGTGACGGGATCGCCTGAGCCGCAGCGCTGGGCCGGCTTCGTGGTGTACTCCACGCGGTAGCCCGGCACGCTGTCACCGGTGAACTCGAACACGACGCGATCGTAGCCGGGGGTTGGACTCGGAGCGGTTCGTGTCTCCACGGCGCGGAGCACGTGAGGAGGGACGCCAGGCCTCTCGGATCGGATTCGTTGTACGGGCGTCATGGTGCCGCCGAAGGCTGTGTCCTGGCTCGGTGCCCGCGACTCGCTGGGGCGGTCGGCGGGGCGAGGGCTGGCGCGGCATGAGAAGATGGTCGTCGTAAGCACGACCAGCGCGACCGCTGCTGCGTCTTGGCGTCTTGGCGTCTTCTCCCAACGGGGTGCTGTTAGCTTGCGCACGCTACCACCCCGCGTACTGGGCCAGAATGTCCGAGTACGCCGTCGACCCGACTTGCTCGAGGCCCTGCCAGCCGTAGAACGTGTGGCGCGGCCAGAAGCACTCCATTGCGCCGGCCGCCACTCGCGTACTTCCCCAGAGCGACGCGCCGACGCACGGCGCGTGCGGGATCGCGCGCGACCAGATGTTCTGCTCTGCGAACCGCACAGGGAAACGATAGAACCGGTCGTTCTGGTCGCACGTGTCCGAGCCCGCGAGCCCGCCTGCGTCGCAATCCTCGCGTGACGAGTAGTTCCCGTGTTTCCCGTCCGCCGCCCAGATGATCGGCGCGCCCCGCACCGTGCCGTCCACCCAGGAGAAGGTGGTCGTCGGGTCGGGATACCACATGCAGCGTTGGCCGGTCGGCGTGCCGCAGTGCGCCGAGAGAAAGATCTGGCGGGTCACCCAGCGCCGCGTCGTGTCGTTGAACTGCACATCGACGATGAAGAACTCCGAGTCGCCGTCGTGACCGTCGGCGAAGCAGCCGGGACAGACGTCGGGGAGCGGAAACGGGCCCTGGCTGGGCGAACCGCAGTCCCAGTAATAGGCTGGCAGATAGGCGATGCGGACGACGGTGTCCGGCCCGTCGTGGTACCCTTGCACTCCGTAGTAGTACTCACCGCCCTGCCGGCCGACGCCCGCGTCGTAGTTGCAATCGCGTGCGACCTCGAGGCCCGGCGCGAACGCCGCCGCCAGGGCGTCTTCGCACCTGTTGTCCATCATGTCGCCGTCGGGATCCCATTTACCCTGCGCATGGGCTTCAAGGCACCGGTCCTGATTCCAGCCGGGGACGAACAGACCTTCGGCCGCTGATCTGCGATCCGTCAACGGCGTGGCGACGCGCGCGAAACTCGGCGCAGTCGTCGCGTCCCGGCCGCAGGCGGCGAGGACGACAGTGAGCATGATAACGAGCGAGCGGTTCATGGGATTCACTACACCGCGAGGCCAGAGAGGTTGAACTCGAAGGCGATCAGGTCTCTGAAGGAGATTGACACGACCCGCAACGAGGTGGTACTACTCGGCGTGCCATCAGGAGCTACTATGCCAAACGATATGGGGACCTTTCGTGTTGACATGGAGATTGAGAACCCGGCAAGGCCGGGCCAAAGACGCACCCTCAAGTCTGTTCTCGTCGACACGGGTGCGGAGTTGAGTTGGGTGCCGGCCGAGGTGCTCGAAGCGTTAGGGGTGGAGCGCAACAATCAGTGGCGGTTCCGCCAGGCGAACGGGACGGTGCTCGAGCGCTGGACCGGCACGGTGTCGGTATACGTCGCGGGGAAGCGGGCGGGCGACGAAGTCGTGTTCGGCGAACCGGGCGACCTTACTCTGCTGGGCTCCCGCACGCTGGAAGGCCTCAACTTCCGGGTCGAACCCGTCACGAAGCAGCTCGTCGACGCCGGGCCGGCACCCGCGGCGGTATTGGTCTCCGCGTAGCTAGTTTCGCTACTACTCGAGCAGCGCCTGCACCTCGGCCGCCGCCGCAATCCGGCGGTCGACGTGGTCACCGATCGCCCGGGCGCGCTCGAGCACGAGCGTCAGATCGGAGGGCGACCCCACGCCGGACTGCCGCTTCACGAGGGCAAGGCGCAGGTGTTCGAGCGCGGCCACGGCTTCGGTGAGCGATTCACCCGTGTCGCCCCGTGCCCGCAGTGCTTCGGCCCCGGTCTCCAATCGTTCGACCACGGCCGGAAGGTCTCGCGCCTGGCGCCGCTCCGCGTCCGGCAGCGCCTGATAAGCGGAGAGTGCCGAGCGTCCCAGCACGAGCTCGGTCGGCTCGACGGAGGGCAGGGCCGCGCGTGCAGTCGCCTTGAGGTGCCACCCAGCGAGCCAGAAGAACGCGCGTCCGGCTCTTCCGGCCCAGATCCGGTACCACAACGAGTCCAGCCGCAGGAACCAGCGGCGCCGCTTGATGACTTCGTCCTCCTCCTGCTGCACCTGCCGTTCGGCGAGCAGGGCGGCGCGGATGTCGTCGAACGTGTAGCCGTCCTTCAAGAGTCGGCGCGCCACCACGACCAGTTGAAAGAGGAGGATCGCGCCGATTATCCCCATCCCTCTCCCAGCCAGCACCGACGCCAACAGGACCAGGGTGGAGACTTGCGCGTTCCGCACGAAGGCGCGCAGCAGCGGCGGGGCGCGAAAGTCTCGGCCCCGCAATTCGCCCGCGACCCGCGCGAGATCGTCCGCCGTCTGAAACCGCTCCGGCGGCGCTTTGCGGAGCAGGCGTTCGACCACGGCCGAAAGCTTGGCGGGCACCTCGGGCCGGAGCGCGCGGACCAGGGGGGCGGGCTCGTAGACGTGTTTCGTGATGATCGCGGGCACGTTTGCGGCCTCGAATGGTGCCCGGCCGGTGAGGGCGTAGAAGAACGTCGCGCCCAGGGAGTAGAGGTCGCTGCGCGCGTCCACCGGCTCGCCGCACGCCTGCTCGGGACTCATGTAGCGCGCAGTCCCGGTGATTGCGCCGCCCGGGCTTTCGGCCTTCCCTGCCCGGCTCCCCAGCGCGATCCCGAAGTCGGTGACGACCGCGCGCTCGGTCGCGCGCTCGATCATGATGTTGTCGGGCTTCACGTCGCGGTGAATCACGCCGCGCTGATGCGCGGCGCCCAGCGCCCACGCCACTTCCTGCATCAGCTTCGTCGTGAGGCGCGGCGGCAGCGGGCCGGCCCGCTCCACGCGATCGCGCAGTGTCTCGCCGTCCACGAAGCCCATCACGAAGAACACGAGGTCACCGTGTGCCTCGACGAGGTGAATCGGCACGATGTTGGGATGCGCTAGGCCCGCGGCGGTCCGCGCTTCTTGGAGGAAGCGGTCTCGTTCGTGGGCCTGAGTCGCGAGGTGCGGCGGGAGCAGCTTGATCGCGACGGGGCGGTCGAGCGCCACATCACGGGCGAGCAGCACGATCCCCATGCCGCCGCGGCCGAGCTCGCGCTCGATCGAATAGCGGCCGGCGAGCAGCTCTTGGAGGGCGAGGAATTCGGGGCTGATCGGCGCGGTCATGGGTGACTCGTCCTACGAGCCGAGCCTCGCCGCGTTTCGAGCCTCAACGATTGCGTAGCACGTCGTCGAAAAATGCCGGCAGATCGAGCTCGAACGGCGCCGTGGACGGCTCGGGATGCCACCTGAGACTGGTACTCACGATCTCAGGGCGCTCGTCGGTGGCCCGCCAGCGCTCCACAATGCGTGCATCCACATCAACGATCCAATTCGATGATGATTGGTTTCGTCACCGCACTCTGACTCGGAATGCGCCTTCCGAATCATCCAGCGCCCAATCGCTCACGAAGCCGCTGAGTCTGGTTTTGAGCAGCGTGCGAATTGCGGGCCGCAGCACCGCTCCATCGGGCGAGCCCTTTCCCTTCCCCGTGATGATCAGCACCACTGCTCCAGGTTCTCGACGGCGCCAGGTGTCGATGAAACTCCGGACGGCCGCTTCGGCCTGTGCGGCCGACATGCCGTGGAGATCGATGCGGCCGGCCGGTGGAGCGCCGAGGAGGTCATCGGAGGAGTCGAAGCGGGGCTGGCGAGGCATGGGAGATAATAGCGATCCCCCACGGAACGATGAGCCGCCAGGTGGCGTTGTGGGGAGCACACCCTTCGGGAGATCTCATGTCGCAGACAATTCTGGTCACGGGCGCCTCATCCGGCATCGGTCAATCGACGGCGCGGCTGCTGGCGGAGCGTGGGTTCAGTGTGTTCGGGACGGCGCGCAAGCCTGATTCAGGAAAGCGCGAAACGTTTACGATGGTCGCGCTCGATGTACGATCGGACGAGTCGGTTCGTGCGTGCGTAGCACAGGTGATCGCGAAGGCGGGCCGGCTCGACGTGCTCGTCAACAACGCGGGGTACGCGATGATGGGCGCCGCCGAAGAGACGAGTGTCGAGGAAGCCAAGGCCCAGTTCGAGACGAACTTCTTCGGCATCGTGCGGATGGTGAATGCCGTGCTCCCCGGAATGCGCGCCGCCGGCGCCGGCAAGATCATCAACATCAGCTCGCTCGCGGGCAACACCGCGATTCCGTTCAGTGCCTTCTACTCGGCGACCAAGTTTGCCGTCGAGGGATATTCCGAATCGCTGTGGCACGAAGTCCGACCGTTTGGCATCAGTGTGAGCCTGGTCGAGCCAGGATTCGTGAACACCCCGATTGGTGAGGCTTCTCCGGAGGCCGAGCGGGAACTCCCGGCGTACAACGTCACCCGCAAGCGAATGCTCGCGAAGTTTGGCCAGTCCCTGGCGGGTGGCATTCCGCCGGACCATGTCGCGCGGAGTGTGCTCCAGATCGTCGAGAGCAAGGCTCCGGGATTGCGATACCGTGTGGGCGCGCGGGCAACGTGGTTGCCGCGACTTCGGAATGTCGTGCCGTGGAAGGTGTATGCGGCGGGCGTGCGGAAGACGTTCGCGGTCTAACGACCGAGCTGCTGCAACCGACTCTGCGTGTTGCGCCGAAACTCCTCTCGTGCATCCGCTGACAAAGTCGAGTCGGCGTCGAGTACTCCCAGCAATTGCCGGTATGCGGCGACGGCACCGGTCGTATCACGCGCGCCGAGCAGCCCATCCGCGAGGCTGTCGTATGCGTCCGCGGATTTGGGGTGCGCTTCAATGTTGAGCCGGAAAACACCCACAGCAGCCGCCGCATTGCCCTGCTCCAGCAGCCCGTAGCCGAGCCGGTTCAGCGTGGGCTGATCGATGAGGTCGACTCCCGGGTTTCGTGCCAGCGACGCCTGGAGTTCCGCGCGCGCGTACTCGTAACCATGGCGGACGATCATGAATGTGAGGTCCCGCTCCGACGGAGCGTCCACGCGGGGAGAGAACCGCATGCGCAGTAAGGGCGACGAGCGTAACACCGTGGAGAAGGCGGCGGAGTCGCCCCGCAGCGTCGCCTGAAAGAACCCCAACACCGCTTTGCTGACGGCAGCGTGCGACTGACGCGCCTCGGCGGCGGTGCGGCCCTGTACATCGAGGTCGAACAAGTCGGCGTACACGGCGAAGTCGGAAAAGTCGCCATGCGCAGCGTTGCCCACCTGCGCGACATAGCGATCGGCAAACCGCAGCGCGTGAACGACGGTCGTGTCTTGTGCGGTCGCTTCGGACGGGTTGCCGCTCTGGAGTGACAGTAGCACTGCGCGGATGTTCCTCGGCTCGAATTGTGGGGCGCGTGTTACCAACTCGACAAACCGCGGCGCGCGAATCGATGGATCGAGCCCCGCAATCGCATCGACGTTGGGATTGCGGGCGGCGAGAAGCAGCGCGACAACACCACCCATGCTGTATCCCATGATGCCGAGCTTCCGCGGCTCGGTGTTCGAACCTGCGAGCACTTCCCCGATCGCGAACTCGAGGTCGCGCGTCTGTGTCTCGAGATCCACGGGGTTGATCCTCAAGGTGAGCCGCGTTGCGGAGGTACCGAGCTGCGGAACTGTCACCACGATGAAGCCGTGGCTCGCCAGGTACTCGGCCAACACACTGTTGTCGTGGGAGCGGTTGTTGTATCCGGCCGAGTAGCCGATCACCGGGAACCGGCCGGCGGCCGCGGGCGCATTCGCGAACGCGGCGGTGGGCAAGGCCAGGAACCGTTGGAATAGCGAATCGGAACCCCGGAAGATGACGTCGCGCATGGGCATGACATCGGCGCGCTCGATCATGGCATTGAGCCGGCCGAAGAAACGATTCGGCGCAGTCTGCATCAGGTACGCGCGATACGGCATGGGCCGAGCTGCAGGCGCGGGCTTGGCGGGATACCAGACGCTGACTCTGATGGGGCGCGCCGATTCGCCTTGCGCGATGGAGTCCGGCGCGGGATCCCAGGTTCGCGAGCGATCGAGCCGGTAGGTGACCTTGAAGCCGACGGCATACGGCCCGGGAGTGAGCTCACCCCACAGTGGGCGCCGTGCGCTGGGTGATTGGGCAGTCAGGCCGCTGGCGATGAGCAGCACGGGGCCAATCATGCTTCCGAGCACGCGTTTCATGTCAGAAACTTACGCGGCCTTGCGATTCAGATCATGTTGCCCAGAATCCAGCATGATCACGAACCTACTTTGGACCGTCTTGATTGTCTCTGCGCAGACCCCCGCCGACACGCTGCGCCAGCTCGACAGCGCCTGGGCGCGGAGCTATGCGACGAATGACACGGTGCTTGCGTCCAAACTGTTTGACGACAGTCTGATCGTGACGGGTGGCAGGGGCCGGCTCAAGGGCAAACGTGGCGAGATGGCGGATGTCGGGCCGAGCCCGGGGTTTCAGATCCACTATTTCCGCACCAGCGATGTTGTGCCTCGACCCTACGGCAATGCGGGCGTGGTGATTGGTTTGGCAGAGTGGTCCTGGACGTTCAAGGGCCGTACCAATCTCACGCGCATGCGGTATACGGCGATGTATGCGCGCGGTGGGCCGTTGGGATGGAGGATGGTGGCGCTGCATCTCGGGCCGGCGCCGGAGCCGTGAGAGCTACTGTGTTTTATTGATACCGCGTCTCGCCGAGCCCGCCCTCTCGGTGCGTGTTAACAGCCGGGTGGGCTGGCGGGTGCAGCCCCAGAATTGAATATTGCGGCCCCTCTTCCCTCTCCTGCAAATGCCCGATCCGGCTGTCCCGGTTACGATCTTGCCTGCACCTGCCAACGATCTCTGGTCGGTCGACGAACGCTCGTTGGACCTGTTTGCCAAACAGCTCGAGGCCCCGCCCGCGGCTCGCGCCTGGTACGAGCTGCGACGCGAGGCGGAGCACGTCGCGCTCGTCCCGGGCTTCGACCGGCTCATCACGCTGGGCGGGCACGCCATCAAGGAGCTGCCGCACCAGATCGACGTCGCCCAGCGGGTGCTGCGGCAGATGGGCGGCCGCGCGATCCTCGCCGACGAGGTCGGGCTCGGCAAGACGATCGAGGCGAGCATCATCTACCGCGAGCTGGCGATTCGCGGGCTGGCCCGCCGGACGCTCATCCTCACGCCGGCATCGCTGGTGGGGCAGTGGCAGGGAGAGCTGGAGGAGAAGTTCTTTCAGCGCTTCGAGACCCCGACGGATCCCGACGACTGGCAGCGCGTGACCCGCGCGATCGTGTCGCACGACCGCGCACGCTCCCGCCGGCACGCCGAAGAGATTCTGCGGCATCATTGGGATCTCGTGATCGTGGACGAGGCGCACAAGATCAAGAGCCACCGCGGCGCGACGTACCAGTTCATCGAGAAAATCGAGCGCGATTTTATCCTGCTGCTCACGGCGACGCCGCTGCAGAACGACCTGCGCGAGCTGTACAACCTCATCACCCTGCTCCGCCCCGGGCAGCTCGGCACCTGGGAAGAATTCCGCGCGGCCCACCTCGTGGCGGGCGACCCCCGCCAGCCCAAGGACCCCGAGGCCCTGCGCGCACTCACCCAAGCGGTCATGATCCGCACGCGCCGCGCGAGCGTGGTCGACGATCTGGACCTGCCGCCCCGCCGTCCCCGGCATCCCGAGGTCAAGCTGACCAAGGCGGAAGCCGACCTCTACGAGCGCACCACCCAGTTCCTGCGCCGGCTGTATCGCGAGGGCTTCGTGCAGCACGAGGACGACGAAGGCGAAGCGGAGGACGGAAGCCCACGGCGGCGGACAGGCAAGGGGATGGTCCAGCTCGCGATGATTCATCTGCGGCAGCGCCTGTGCTCCTCTTCGAAGGCGCTGGCGGAATCGCTCGCGCATCTGGCCGAAGGGGAGCGCATCAAGCCCGCGCACCGCACCATCGCGCGCCAGCTCGCCGAACGCGCGCGCAAGGTCACCACGCACGCCAAGCTCAACGTACTCACCAAAATCCTAAAGGAAACGCCTGACCGGGTCGTGGTCTTCAGCGATCACCGCCCGACGATCGAGCTGATCGAGCAGCGCGTGAAGGCGCTGGGCCGGACGCCGATCGTGTACTGGGGCGCCCTCACCAGCATCGAGCGCGATAAGCGGATTCGCGCGTTCCACGATGATGACCGGAGCGTGCTGATCGCGACGCGCGCGGGCAGTGAAGGCCGCAATCTGCAGATCTGTAACGTGCTCGTGAACTACGACCTGCCGTGGAATCCCATGGTGATCGAGCAGCGCATCGGACGGGTCCACCGCATCGGGCAAAAGCGCGAGGTCCACATCGTGAACCTGGCCGCGGCCGGCACCATCGAGTCGTACATCCTCCAGCTGCTCGACAAGAAGATCAAACTGTTCGAGCTGGTCGTGGGCGAGCTGGACCTGATCCTCGGCGAGTTCGGCGGCGCGCAAAAGTTCGAGGTGCGGCTCGCGGACGAGTGGCTGAAGGCGGAGAACGACGCAGACTTCGAGCGCCGCGTGGAGACGTTGGGCCTGGATCTCGAGCGCAGCAGCGCGGCCGGCCACGAACAGGAGCAGCTGAATTCACTCATCGCGCCGGACGACAACGCCAGGCGGCTCGAGCGGCGGTTCGATGAGCTTTCCATTCCCGCGCGGCTGCGGCTCGGTCTGGGCACGAGCCACCTCGTGAAGGCCGCGGGATGGGAGGCCAAGCGCCGGCGGCTCGGCATCCAGGTCACCGAGCTGATCGAAGCGCTCGAATCGATCGAGCCGATCGGCGACGTCATTACGACGCAGCCCGTCCCCGCGGGCAGTCATCCTCAGTACGGCGCTCTCGTGCGGCTCACGGGCCTGACCAGCTCGGGACGCGCGATCACGCTCGTGGCGCAGGTCGAACGCCTGCCGCTGGCATTGGTCGACATCTCCGTAGAGGCTGCGTGACGGCCCGGCGCCGATCCTCGCGGCAAGAACCGCGCAAGCGTACCCCCTCTCCGGAACGGAGAGGGGGTCAGGGGGTGAGGACAGACGCGCGCATGTGGCCGCTCTTGGAGCGCTACTGCAAGCTTGCCAAGGTGAAGCTGATCCCGCGCGGCGCCGATCTGTACGACATGAAGCTGCCGGTCTCCGAGCGCGCGCACTTTGGCGAGCGCGCGACGGTGCGTGTGGCGCTGTCGCTCGAGGCCCTGGAGCGCGACCCCGACGCCGAAATGGCGGTGCTCGGCAGCCCGTTCCTCGCGCATCTGCTCGAGGCCATCCGTACCCGGGCGGGCCGGCTGTCGCTCGGCATGATCCCGATGCCGGAGACCCCAGAAACCCCGGGCTTCCGCCCGGGGTCAGCCAAGCGAGCCAAGCGAGCCAAGCAACCCAAGCGCCCGGGGTCAGCCAAGAGCACCACGCACGATCTCGACCTCGCAGTCCCCGTCCGCAACGCGACAGCCCGGCGCCGCAAATCCCAACTGGCGACGCATACAGTGGGACGGCTGCTCGCGCGAATTGTGCTGCGCGCCGGCGCGGTGGTCGAGGAAACGGTGATCGAGAGCGCCGTCATCGATCTCGCCACCGGCGCCCGCGCGGACGCGCAGGTGACCGCGCAGTTCGCGGAGCTGGATGCGCGGCGCATCAGGGCGGCCGATGCCGGCGACGTTCCCGATGCCGTTTCAGTCCCCGCACGCGCACCCGCGGAAATGCTCCAGCTGTTGCTGGGCGATCTGCGCGAACAGAGCGCCGAGCGGGTGGCCGCGCGGCAGGCGGGCGCTGAGCAGGGAGTCGCCGCGGAGCTGGAGCGGCTCGATCGCTACTTCGCCTCCGTGCTCGCGAACAAGACCGATCCTGACGACGTGCGCACCATCCGCGCGTTGCACGAGCGGCGGCGGGCGGAGGAGATGCGCCGCCATCAGGTGATGGCGATCGTGCATCCGCTCCAGCTCAGCGACGCGCAGGTCCTGATGCAGCGCGTCGAGTGGGAGATCCGGTCCGCGCGCGGCGTTCGCGCCCGGTTCGCGGCACAGCGGCCGATCGCCGGATCGGCGGCGTGGATTCTCGCCTGTCCGCAGTGCGGCCGTTCCCTCGCTCCGCTCGGGACAGGCTCGCCGGCGGAGCTGGTGGTCTGCGTCCACGAGGAAGGGGACGACCAGCGCGGTCACTGCGCCTGTGAGACTTGCGCCACGCGCTGTTCCGTGTGCGCGTCGGATTTCTGCGCTGATCATGGCATTGCCCACTGCCGCGTGGACGAGCAGCCCGCCTGCGAACAACACGCGCGCATGTGCTCGTCGTGCCGCATGGCGCACTGCACGGCTCATGAAGGTGTCTGCGCGGATGGTGAGCATCCGGCGTGTTCCGCGTGTCTCGAAGCCTGCGGCAGTTGCGGCCGGATCGTCTGTAACGCCCACGCGGAGCAGAGTCGGGCCGACGCGCCCAAGGGGAGCCGCCGATTGTGCGCGGCGTGTCTGCGCTATTGCGAGGGGGGCACCAACGAGCCCGTGGGCGTGGACGAGGTGGCGCAGTGCGCGAGCTGCGGCCGATCGGTCTGCACCGCGCACCAGGCCGTGTGTGCCGTGGACGAACAGATTCAGTGCTCCAGGCACCTGCGCCGGGCCGACGGTTCGGGCCGGCTCGTGTGCGAACAACACCGCGCGACGTGCGTGGCGGAGCCGGACGCGGTCTTCGCCTCGGACGAGGTGAGCGCCTGTCCCGTGTGCGGCAAGACGGCCTGTGTATCGCATCAGGGCGCGTGCGGCTGCCTCGCTCCACCCCTGACTTCCTAGGCGATCAGCTGTGGGCTCGAGTCCCACCACCAGCACCCTCGCTAACCTATTGACTCGGCCACTTACTCGGCCGATGTTCAAATACTTGTGAAGGCAGTCCGGTTCGTAGCTGTGTGGACGCTGAGCGTTTCGTTTGCGTGCGCGAACGACTCCCCGACTATGCCTCCCCCTCCCCCTCCCCCTCCGCCGCCACCGTGGATTCAGCCCGCGACCATGTCTGGGACGTGGAGTTATCGAGCCTATTACATGTATCAGGCTGGATGCTGGCCAGAAGGCGGTGGTACAACCTGTCTTCTCGATTCAACGCTCGAGGCGGTAACGGGCACGGTGACGGTCGGAACGCCGCGCGATTCAGCGCATGGTCCGACGTCTCGTAACTGGGTGGTGCCGGTACACATCCAAATCCATATCCAGCAGTGGGACTATCTCGGAGCATGTAACGGTCTGCCGCTTTCCTGCTTCACGAATCGGGCACCGACGGCAGAGGGTGACGCGACGAGCGACAGCACGCTCGTGGTCGGGCAGGATGCGTACCAACCTGCGCAGGTGTTCCTGCGCGGTGACCGCGTGCAGTGGGTGTGGTACACGAATGAGGTCGCGCCAACTCACCTGTATGACAGCCTTGCGGCGGCGGCGCCGCCGGCGCACCCCGGCGTGCGGGACATGAAGAAGCTGCCCTAGCCGGATAAACGGCCGTCTGCGATCGCGTGGCACAGTCCACACAGAACGACGGGTCGTGGAGGTTGTCCCTTCCGTCCGCTCTGCCACTCGTGATGTCGGCTGAGGCGGTCTCTCCGACCGCACCATTGGCACGCGCGCATCGGGATCCGCTTGTGACGTGTCCTCACGTTTCTCTTCCAGTCTTGGTCAGGATCTGGCTGCGCTATGCTGACCTGATGCACAGCGCAGACCGGATAGTTGCCCACCTTCAAGACGGCGTCTCGCCCGCAGGCGATGCATGTCTTACCTGAGGCGAGTGCAGCGTCGCGGATCAAGCGTGTGCGGTTCGTAACGAGCTCGTGAGGAGAGTCGGCGCGCAAAGTAAACGAAGCGCCGAAAAGTGCATAGAGCAAAAAAACGCGAGCGCTCGCTCCGCGTTCTCGAGAACCAACCCGCGTTCGATTGATTACATGCCACTCGCATTGTGCTTACAACGTGTCGCCGCGAGGAGGCAGTACGTGCGGGGTCACTCGTCTTGGCCTTCGGGATTGCCAGGATCGCTAGCCGCGTGCTGGTGTGGCGAAACTGGTAAACGCGGTGATCCCTCAAATCACTGGGCGAAAGCCCTTGCGGGTCCGAATCCCGCCACCAGCACCCTCGCTTCCTATTGACTCGGCAGCTTGGCCTGTCGATGTTGGGTATGAGGGATCACCGCGTAGCCAGTTTCGCTACGTAAGAAAGCCGGGGAGCGAGAGCTCTCCGGCTTTCTTGTTTAACGCGGGCTAAGAGCCCGCGCTCGGCGCGAGTGCGCCCTTAGAGGGCGCACACAAAGCCGAGCCCGCCCTCTCAGGGCGGGTTAACAGCCGAGCTGCGCATTAGCTGAGCCCCAGCAGTACCCCTTCATGCTCCAGCAGCCACCGCTTCTGCTCGAGCCCACCGGTAAAGCCGGTGAGCTCGCCCTTGGCACCGATGACCCGGTGACACGGGACGATGATCGGCATCGGGTTCTTGTCGCTGGCGACGCCGACGGCACGACTGTGCCGATCACCCAGCTGGCGTCCGAGCTCGCCGTACGTTGTGGTCGTGCCGTGGGGGATCGTGCGCAGCGCGTTCCACACGCGGTGCTCGAACGCCGAGCCGAGCGCTTCGAGCGGCAGGTCGAACGTCGTGCGCGTGCACGCGAAGTACTCGCCCAGCTGGGTGCGGGCGCGCGCGAGCAATTTGGCTTCCACTCCCTCGCCATTGACTTCCACCCATCCCGCCTGATGCGTCGGGGCCGGCCCGCGGCGTGAGGTCGGGAAGTAGACACCGGTGAGGGCGGTGCCCGAGCTGGTAAGGACCAGTTCGCCGAGCGGCGTGGCGACGCGGATGAACGAGAGGGTCATACGCGGAAATGGAGCGGATCGCGGAGGTTCTGAAGCTCGCGGTAGTAATACAGCGCGGTCGGACGGCGGTCCTTGAATCGCAGCGATTTCAGGAAGGCGAGCTCTGCCGGAGTGGCCGAGGCGCTGAGCGCGGTATCGCGCAGAAACTCCGCCATGCCCTTTTCCCCGTTGCCGGCCGCCGGATCGCGTTCGGCGTATTCAAAGTGCTTGTGCTCGCCGCCGGCCAATCTGACCGCCAGCGCGAACGTCGCCGGATTCCATTCCCACGACGCGACGGACGCATCGAGCCGGACGCGTTGCCGCGGCGTCACGTGGAGCACGTCGCCGCCGAGGCCCGCGACGTGGAGCAACTTCTGCGCGACGAGCCGCTCCAGGTCTCCGAAGGATTGCTGCTCGATGATGGCGCGCACCTGCTCGACCTGGGCGGGCACGCATTTCTCGAGGATCAACGCGCGCAGCTCGGGAAACGGCGGCGCGATCTCGCCCAGCCGCCGCTTCAGCTCGTCCTTGAGGTGCGCCTCGGCGACGCGCGCCAGCTCCCCGTGGGGCAGTTTCAGGAAACGATCCATCCGGTCGTAGATGTCGGTGCGCTCGGGCGCGGGGGGCGCCTTCTTGCGGGTGAGGAGCTGCGAGACGTAGGACTCGGTGACCTGGGCGGCGCGCGCCAGATCGCGCTGCTCCAGACCCAGGTCGGCGAGGCGGGATCGTATCATCATCGCTACGTCCATCTTAACTATCTCCGTTAAGCAGGCTGGCGGTTGTCACATTTGACTTGACAAACTTAGTACACTCGGATACGTTGGGCCAGTGGCAGGAGTGTTCTGTAGCGAAAGCTTCTCAGTGGATGAAGGAGTTGCTCATGTACGCACGCAACGTCACGCTGCATCTCAAGGCCAACAAGGCCGCCGAATTCACCCGCACGCTGGAAAGCGACGTGCTCCCGATGCTGCGCAAGCAGACCGGGTTCAAGGACGAGATCACGTTTCTCGCGTCCGAAGGCAACGAAGCGCTCGCGATCAGCCTGTGGGAAAAGAAGGAGAATGCCGAGGCGTACGGCCGCGATACGTATCCCGCCGTGCTGCGCACGCTGGGGGCGGTGGTCGAGGGCACGCCTGAAGTAGATAGCTACGAGGTGTCGAACTCGACGTTCCACAAGATTGCGTCGCAGAACCAGAATCAGAGTCAGCCCATCAGTCGCTAAGCAAAGCGAAAGGTGTTACACACGGGGGCGGCAGCATGCCGCCCCCTGCTGTTTCTCACCTCACCCCCTGACCCCCCTCTCCGCAATGCGTAGAGGGGGAACGCAAGGAGACGGCGATGAACGAGATCCATTGCCATACCTGTGGAGGGTTGGTCAGCGATCCCGCGACGGTGTCTCATCGCCTGGCGTCCGCGGCGATCGTGCCGGCGCTGCCGCAGAGCACGCGTTGCCAGTGCACGCCCCCGATCGTGTTCGGACCGCCCTCCGGTTACATGTCGTGGCCGGGTTTGCCGAGCATGACCAAGGCGGCGCCGTGAACCGCTCCGATGGAAAGCCGGAGAGCGAGAGCTCGCCGGCTTTCTTGTTTGACGCGGGCTAAGAGCGACAGCTCCCCGGCTTTTGTGTTCCCGTGGCTCACGTCACGGGCACGGACCCGGCTTGGCGTGCAACTGGATGTTGCCACCAGCGAGCTTGCCCGACGCGCTGTACCCGTTCGACAACCTGATCGAGAACGTGTCATCACGGCCGGGTTCGCCGGCGTCGGTCACGTCCACCGTGTAGCCGATGTCGCCCACCCCGTCCACCTCGGCCATGCCTTTGATACGACGCCAGGTGGGGCCCATGATTTCGTACGATGTCACGCTCGTGCCCTTCACCTTCACGCCATTGGAGCCGTGGTCGATGTAGGTCAAGTGTCCCCAGAGCCCACCATGCTTGATCCCGCCGGCGGCGGCGAAGTTCGCCCGGGCTCCCGTCGGTGTACCGGTGATCCAGCCGCCTCCGGTCACGAAGTCGCCCACGGGCGCCGGGCAGCCGGCGCAAGTGATGTCCGCGTGCGACGACGAGATGACGACGTCGGCGAGCGTCGCGCCGCTGATGGGGTCGAAGGCCGTCACGTGCAGCGCGTTGACGGTGATATCTCCGCGGTTGCCGTTCGCCGAGCCGGACTGCTCATTGATCACGACGCTCAAGCCCGGCAGGTCCACCCTCTGGTTGGGCTCACCAGTCACGGTGATCGGCTGGCCGCCGATGACCAAACCGGCAACCTCCGAGCTGCCGCTCACGCTCGCTTGTCCGGTGCCGTCGCAGGTCGCCTGGGCCTGAGACCGAAGCAGATCGGCCTGGACGGTATTGCCCGCAACGGTCAGGCTCGCGCTCGCGACAGACGCTTCCGCGCTGCTGCTGTTGCCTTGGGCCACGACGGTCGCGTGGACAGCCTCGGCCGAGAGGAGTCCGCCGGTCTGGTCTCTGCTGACCGAAAGCAGTGAAAATTCCTCCGCTCCACCAGCTTCTGGCACAGGGCCCGCCTCGCCCATGACGATCGGCAGGCCCAGCACCGTGGCCCGGAGCACGGTTGCGTCCCCGCTGAATGTCGTGCTGCTCGCAGCGGTCGACGCGAAGGCTGGCGGGTCGTGCGTGGCGGGCGCCGTAGGTCTTTCGCAGCTCGTGAGGAATGCCGCCGCGAGCGTCAGGAACAGGATGCGCTTCATGCTGCCCTCCTTCTTCATGTGCCGAGACTAGCGAGCAGGAGGGCCGCCGTCTGTCGGGAAGATTCGTCAGCGAGTGTGGGGAGCTACCGGTGGCGGCTGTGGGAAGAACTCCCACATGCCGGCTCATGCTACTGGCTATTGAGGAGGCCGGCGCGGAGCGCGAAGCGTACGAGCTCGGAGCGGTGTTTCAGGCCCAGCTTGTCCATGACGCGGGCGCGATATGTATCTACGCTTTTCGGGCTGAGATGCAGCAGCTTGCCGATTTCGGTCGAGGTGTGACCCTCCGCGGTGAGACTCAGGACTTCTCGCTCCCGCATGCTGAGCCGATTCACGGCACCTTTCCCTTTTGCGCGCGGCTCCTGCTCGTGCTCGACCAGCACCTTGGCCGCGCTCGGATCGAGGAAGACTTCGTTGTGTGCCACGGTGCGGATCGCGCGCGTGAGGTTCTCGGCCGGGCTCGCCTTGCTCACGAAGCCTTTGGCGCCCGCCGCGAGCGCATCGAGCAGTCTATCCTCTTGGAGGTAGCCGCTGAGCACGAGAACCTTCGTGCCGGCATGGAGGGCGGCGATGCGGCGCACGGCCTCGAGGCCGCCGATACCCGGCATGACGAGATCCATGAGCACCACGTCTGGCTTCAGAGCGCGAGCCTGCTTGATTGCTTCCTCACCGGTCGCCGCCTCGCCCACAACGCGGAGGTTGGCTTCGCGATCGAGCAATGCGTGCAGCCCGGCGCGGACCGCCCAGTGATCGTCGGCGAGCAGGATGTGGATCGGCTTGGGCGCGGGGGCGGGCGCCTGCTTCGGCCGGAGAGATCGTCTCACGGTCCTCCGTATCCGGGCGCCTGGGTGCTGCAGTGAGGTTAGCTCAGGATACGAAACAGCAGTCGGTTGCCGCAAGCCTGTGGGAGCCCTGTGGCCGGGGCTGTCGTGACTACGGTCACGCAGGCACGGATGGATTGTAGGGGCGCAGCATGCTGCGCCCCTACCCTAATCTCCACGCACACAGTGCCGTGGATCAGGCGAGTTCTTTCAGTCTCTCCAGCACCCTCACCATCGCCCAGGTGTCCCGCTCGCAGTAGTTGAGCAGGTCCTGCCGTACGCGATCGTGCTCTTCCTGGGGAATCTTGCCCGCCACAAAGAGGAGTCGAGCGATTTCCACGCTCGCCACAAGCCCGTCGACGATTACGAGATCGTCGTAGGTCAGCT
>Ga0307290_10000067_pt1 | contig 38036 bp, 28 predicted proteins | sample ER_DNA_144_FD_194472 | JGI IMG/M metagenome (GOLD analysis project Ga0307290, IMG submission 194472) | Bulk soil microbial communities from the East River watershed near Crested Butte, Colorado, United States - ER_DNA_144 | ecosystem: Environmental > Terrestrial > Soil > Floodplain | place... | reverse complement strand
CAGCTGCCCGCTCCCGCCGAGCGCGCCGTTCTGCTTGTTGAGTGTGATGCCGTTCGCCGAGTAGGAAAACAGGGGGACACCGGGATTGCGCCGCTCCGGGCCGATGGATTCAGTGCACGCTAACGCGATCAGCACGACTGCCAGCCCAGCACGGGACGCAACCCTGGTCCTCTTCATGCTCCTGCCTCCGTGGTCAGAACGCTCCGATGTTGAAGCTCCTGCTCTCCGCCCCAGTCACTCCTGCAGCGCTAACCACGAGCGTGTAGCCATTTCCGGGCTGATTGATGCTCAGATTCGAGAAGGTCGCCACTCCGTCCACAGCCGTCACCGTCGTTGGGCCGGACAATCTGCCCGGGATGAAGAAGCCGCCGTTGTGGCCGATGGCGATGGTCACCGGCGCGTTGAAGCTGGTTAGCGGGTTGCCTCCTGCATCCAGTACCGTGACCTGGACCGCGGGCTGAATAGCCAGCAGCGGTAGCGTCGTACTCGGCTCAACGGTGAACGCGAGGTGCACCGGCGGGTTGAGCGCGAGCACCGTGGCGAGCCAGGTGCGTGGCGGACTCTCGTCGAAATACCAGGTCCACTGCGGATCGACCGAGCCGGTCGCGCCCTGAACGGCGTAGTCGCCCTCAGTGACTATCAAGGTGTCGGCCCCGTCGGCGAAGCGCGTAAAACCTGCTGGGGGATCGCGGCCGACCAACCCGTCCCCCAACGTCACCGCATAGGCGAGTGCACCCGGGCCGGTCGCGATCGAGCCCGGACCTCCAGCCAGCGTGCCCGAGCCGGACCCCCACGCGGAGCGGTGCGCACCCACGGCTTGTGCCGCGACGGCGTTGACGCCGGACCACGCGGTCAGCAGACACCCGGCGTCGGTAACTGGCGACGAGAAGACCGCATCCACATTGAGAATCGTGGCATCGTCGGGGTTCGGGTCGGGAAAGTTCTGCACGTTCGTGGCGACATACGTGGCCATCGAGAAGCCCCCGGCCGTGACATACTCGACGAGCGTATACGTGTTGCCGACCGGCGTCGCGTCGCCATCCATGGCGTCAGACAAGTGATCAAACACTTTTACGATGGTGTTTTCCGAGCCCCGCCAGAAGAACGTCGCGACGATCGCGTCGCCGCGGTGCGGGTTCGTCGGATTGAACCCCTGACCGATCTCGATATTGGTCTCGCCCATCACGCCGGCGAATTGGTCGAGCACAATACCCGCCCCCGCAGCCGCGGCAGGGTCTAGGGCAGCCTGTTGCCGTGGGCCGAGAGATTCACTGCAGGCCGCGACAAGGAAAGCGGCCACCGCGAATCGAGCTCGCTTGTGCATTTTAGAACGCTCCGATGTTGAACGGAGCACTCTCCGCGCCGAACACGTTCGCGGCGCTGACCACCAGTGTGTAGCCGTTCCCGAGCTGGTCGATGCTCAGATTCGAGAACGTCGCCACGCCGTTGACGGCCGTTACCGTCTTTGTGCCGGACAGCGTGCCAGGGAGGATCGTGCCGCCGTTGTGGCCGATGGCGATGGTCACCGGGCCGTTGAAGCTGGTTACCCGGTTCCCTCCTGCATCCAGTGCCGTGACCTGGACCGCGGGCTGAATAGTCAGCAGCGGTAGCGTCGTACTCGGCTGAACGGTGAACGCGAGGTGCAGCGGCGGGTTGAGCGCAAGCACCGTGGCGAGCCACGTGCTCGGCGGACTGTCGGCGAAGTACCACGTCCACTGCGGATTGACGGTGCCGATCGCGGCCTGCGCCGCGAAGTCGTTCTCGATTATCAGCGCGTCGTCAGACCCGATGCCAAGGGGCGTAAACCCTGCCGGCGGATCGCGGCCAGCCAAGCCGTTCGACATCGTCACGGCGTAAGCCAGCGCACGCGCGCCGATCGCAATCGAACCGGGACCCGCGGCCGTGATCCCCGAGGCGGAACCCGACCCTGAACGGTGGGCGCCCACGGACTGCGCGGCCACCGTGTTCACACCCGTCCAGGCAGAGATCGTTACCCCACCCTCGGTGACCGGCTGCGACAGGTACGCGCCCACCGCGAGAATGTCGCCCTGGAAAGGATCGGTGTTGGGATCAGGGAAACCCTGCACGTTCGTCGCGACATACGTCGCCATCGAGTAGCCGCCGGACGTGACGTACTCGACCAGCGTGTACCGATTACCGACGGGCGTGTACGTCGGAGCGGTCGTCAAGACATCGACGACCGAGTCGATGATGTTGCTCGAGCCGACCCAGAAGAAGGTCGCGACGATCGCGTCGCCGCGGTGCGGGTTGGTCGGGTTAAACCCCTTGATGATCAACCGCCCGCTCGCGCCGAGTGTCCCGTTCTGCTGATCGAGAGCGATCCCAGAAGAGCCGTTGGCAACGGTGGAGAACGCGGGTGTCCACTGGAACGGCTTGTGAGCGCTATCCAGGGGTCCGACGGCCTCGCTGCCCGCGGGTCCAGCGGACTCGCTGCATGCCGTCGCCAGCAAAGCGACTGCCAAAAAGGCTGAAATGTTCGCGATCGTGGTCTGAGTGCGCATAAATCCTCCTGCGGCGCGTGGTTGGCAAGGTTCGGACCAAGACGCAGCAGGAGTGGGAGAGAGGGGCTTCGCACATTCAGAGGGGACTAATCGCTGCGGCGCCCCCTCAACGGCTTATGGCCTTGTTGCAACAAGAGGATACCGCGCCGGCGCTGCCAGAATTAGGCGCCGCGCCTGTCGACCACCCTCCCGAACTCCCGCACGCAGCGTGCGATCCGCTCGTAGACCTGGTCGAACACGTCGCGGCGCTGATCCACCGGATCCCGGATCGTCCGCGCCTCTACCGGTGCCGGGTCGAAGTCGCCGAGGACCATGACATCGCTTGGCCGTCGCCCGAAGCGTTCACAGATCTGACGGCGCTGACTCGCGTCCATGACCACGATGAGATCGGCGGTGCGGACCCCATCGACCGTCACGGGCCGCGACCGGTGGTCGGACAGGTTCACTGCGTGGCGCTTGGCCGCGTCCACCGCCTCGACCGGCGCAGGCCGGTTAAACCCTATGAAGCCGGCGGACTGCACGTCGATGCCGAGCGGCCCGAGATCTCGATCAAGCAGTGCGGCAGCCATGGGGCTGCGGCAGATGTTGCCGTAACACACGACCAGAAGCGTTCTCGGCCGGGCTCGCTCGCGCAGCGCTTCGAGCGCCTTCCGCCGTCGAAACGGGTGGAGCAGGCGCTCGGGGGTGCGGCGTACGCGCATGAGAAGATCAGTCATCACTCGCTACTCCCTTGGGAACGAAGACGGGCAGCAGTGTGTCGACACGGTGTGGTTGCAGCGCTGCAACGCTGACGCGCCGGTCGCGCGCGCGCGGTGCCTCGCCAGTGGCAAGATATACACCGGCTCCGGTGGCCCGGTTCGTGCCTCAGCGGTCCGGCGTGCGATACCTCGTTACCGGCGGTGCCGGATTCATCGGCTCCCATATCGTCGAGCGCCTTGTGCGCACTGGCGCGGAGGTTACCGTGCTCGACGACCTGTCGACCGGCCAGCGCGAGCATCTGCGTGCGGTGCGCGATCGGATCCGATTCATTCGCGGCGACGCGGTGCGGCTCGAAGTCTGTCGCCGGGCGATGCAGGGCGTGGGATGTGTCTTCCATCAAGCCGCCGTGACATCCGTGCCAAAAGCGACGCGAAACCCGCTCGGCGCCCATCATGCGAACGTGACCGCCACCCTCAACATCCTCGTGGCGGCCCAGGAAGCCAAAGTGCGCCGCGTCGTGTACGCCGGATCCACCGCGGCGTACGGGGATGCTGCCGTGCTGCCCACGCACGAGCTGCTCCTGCCGCGCCCGCTCTCCACCTATGCCGCGGCCAAACTTGCGGGCGAGGCGTACTGCCAGGCCTTCTTCCGAACCCATGGGCTCCAGACGGTCGTGCTGCGGTACTTCAATGTCTTCGGACCGCGTCAGAACGTGGAATCGCAATACGGCGCCGTCGTCCCGCTGTTCATCGCTGCGGCGCTTCGCGGCGAGGCACCCGTCATCTTCGGAGACGGCGGGCAGACGCGGGACTTCACATTCGTGACGAATGTCGTGGACGCAAATCTGCTCGCGTGTCACGCGCCCGCGGAGCAGGTCGCCGGCGAAGTCTTCAACATCGGGTGCGGCGCGGCGACCAGCATTCGCGACCTGTGGCAACGCATCGCGGACATCGTGGGCATCAACCTGGAGCCGCAACACGACGCCCCACGCGCGGGCGACGTGCGCCACTCGCTCGCATCGATCGCCAAAGCGTGCGAGCACTTGGGCTACCAACCAAAAATGAGTCTCGACGAAGGCCTCAGCCGCACGATCGAACATTTCCGCAAGCGTTTGCGGATGCCCGCGCCCGCACGTTTACGCATCGCGGTCTAGACGCACCGGGCATCACAAAGCCCCGTAACCGCGCAACTGGTTACGGGGCTTTCTGTCTCTATCCATGGGCCTGGGTAGAGTTGAACTACCGACCTCACGCTTATCAGGCGTGCGCTCTAACCACCTGAGCTACAGGCCCTACTGGGGACTACTGGGAACTAGGGATTCGGGGCTGGGGGCTTGGGAAAAACCGCGATCTCTCCGTCTCGGGTGTTCCCCAGCCCCCGGCCCCGAGCCCCTAACCCCTATTCCCATTCTCTCTTCGGTCCCTTCTTGGGCCGGAACTCGTCCTCTTCCCCCTCGTCGAACTCATCGTCGAGGTCGTCGTAGTCGTCTTCGTCGAGATCCTCATCGTCGAGCTCGTCTTCATCAAGATCATCATCGAAGTCTTCGTCGAGTTCCTTGTCCTCTTCGAATTCTCCGAACTCCTCGTCGACGTCGTCGCTCCTGCGCTTGAGCGACCAGTTCGCCGACGTCTCGCGGGCCAGCATTGCCCACCTCCGGGTGAGGTTTACGTCGAACGACCGAACTCCGGGACCCGTTCCCTGCTCCTACTCCTCCGACAACGCCCGCTTCTCGCTGCGGGCGAGCTTGCGGCGGTCGCTCGCGCCCAAGAGACGCTTGCGCAGCCGCAGCGACGACGGCGTCACCTCGATCAACTCGTCGTCTTCGATGTACTCCAACGCCAGCTCCAAGGTTATCTGGCGTGGCGGCTCCAAGATAATCATCTCGTCCGACGCCGTGGTGCGCATGTTCGTGAGCTTCTTTTCCTTCGTCGCGTTCACGTCCATATCGCCGGGGCGCACGTGCTCCGCGATGATCATCCCCTCGTAAACCGCGTCGCCCGGCTGTACGAACATCGTACCGCGCTCCTGAAGATTGAAGAGGGCGAACGCCACGACTACCCCCTCCCGGTCCGCCACCATTACACCCCGGTTCCGGCCCGAGAGCGGGCCGGCCCACAAATCGTACTCGAAAAAGCGGTGGTGGATGATCCCCGTCCCCCGCGTATCCGTCAGGAACTCCGAACGATACCCCAGCAGCCCGCGGGCGGGGATCTTGAACCGCATTCGCACCATTCCCAAGCCGGGGTTCTTCATATCCAGCATGGTTGCGCGCCGCGGCCCCAGCTTCTCCATGACCACCCCGACGTACCCCTCGGGGCAATCGATCATCAGCTCCTCATACGGCTCGAGCCGCTCGCCGTTCGGTCCTTCCCGCGGGATGATCCGCGGCCGGCTCACCTGAAACTCGTACCCCTCACGACGCATCGTCTCCATCAGAATGCCGAGGTGCAGTTCGCCCCGCCCCGAGACCGTGAAGGCGTACGGCGTGTCCGTGTCCTCGACCCGCAGCGCGACGTTCCGCTCCAGTTCGCGGTACAGCCGCTCTCGCAGCTGCCGGCCGGTCACGAACTTCCCCTCACGACCCGCGAGCGGCGAATTGTTGACCAGCATGTCCACCGAGATCGTCGGCTCTTCGACCGCGATACCGGCCAGCCGGTCGAGGTGATCGGGTGCCGTCACCGTCTTCCCAATTTCGACACCGGCCAGCCCCGCGACGGCTACGATCTCGCCGGCGGCTGCCGTCTCGAGCTCGGCGCGCTCCAAACCTTCAAACGCAAAAAGCTTCACGATCTTGGCCTGTTCAAACAACCCGTCACCCACAGGACCTGGCTCGCCAATCGGCAGTAACGCAACCGTGTCCCCAACGTGCACCTGCCCGCGCTCGATCCGCCCGATCCCGATCCGGCCCAGGTAAGACGAATAGTCGAGCGTGGAGATCAGCATCTGGAACGGACCGGCCTCGGTTGCCTTCGGCGGCGGAATCGTCCCCAGAATCGTGTCGAACAGCGGCGTCAACGTCGTCCCTGGCTCGTCGAGCTCCAGTGTCGCCGTGCCCAACCGACTCGACGTATAAAGGAAAGGACAGTTGAACTGCTCCGGCGTCGCCTCGAGGTCCATCAGCAGCTCCAGCACCTCGTCGTGCACCCGCATCGGCTCCGCGTCCGGGCGGTCGATCTTGTTGACCAGCACGATCGGCTTCAGGCCGAGCGCCAACGCCTTCCCCGCCACGAACCGCGTCTGCGGCATCGGTCCCTCGGCGGCATCGACGAGGAGCAGGAAGCCATTCACCATTCGCAGGATGCGCTCGACTTCACCGCCGAAATCGGCGTGCCCTGGCGTGTCTACGATATTGATTTTCGTATCGCCCCAGCGAACCGAAGTATTCTTGGCCAGGATCGTAATTCCGCGTTCACGCTCGAGCGGATTCGAATCCATGATGCGCTCCGCCACTTGCTGGTTGGCGCGGAACACTCCGGCCTGACGGAGCATCTGATCCACGAGCGTCGTCTTGCCGTGATCGACGTGGGCGATGATGGCGATGTTACGAATCTTCACTGAGTTACGGTCCCCTTAATGAGGGGCGCAGTATAAAAGGATGCCTAGGGGCGGTAAAGGGGCGGTAGGGGGCGGTAGGACCGCTACCGCCTCCTACCGCCCCTATTCACAAGTCGGTTCTCTCTCCAGCTGTACCGTGACGTGGTTGATGCCGAGAGCCTGCATGCGCTCCTGAACCTCCTCCAGCACGGGCTGGTTGTCGCTCGGATTCTTCACCACCAGATGCCCGCTCATGGCGACGACGCCGCTCGTGACGGTCCAGAGGTGCAAATCGTGGACGGACTCGACGCCCGGCACCGTCGCGATACGGTCATGGACATCCGATAGCGCGATGTGCCGCGGCGCGGCCTCGAGCAGCACATCGGTGCTCTCCTTTACCAGGCGCCAGGCGCTGATCAGGACCAGCGTCCCGATGAGCACGGATATGAGCGGATCGGCCATTATCCAGCCCGACGTCAGCACGATGACGCCGGCGACGAGCGCGCCCACCGACCCCAGCAGATCGCCCAGGACGTGCAGGTACGCGCCCCGCTGGTTGAGCGAGTGTTCGTGCCCGCGGTGCAGTACGACGACGGCCGCCAGATTCGCCACGAAGCCGACCGCCGCGACGCCGAGCAGTAAGGGCCCGTTGACCAGCTGCGGAACGTGGAGCCGGTGCCACGCCTCGATCCCGATGCCGATCGCGATGCCGAACAGCACCGCCCCGTTGATGAGTGCCGCGAGAATCTCCAGTCGCATGAACCCGAACGATCGCTCCGGCGTGGCGGGCCGTTGCGCGATCCACGCGGCGATGAGCGCCAGGCCGAGCGCCGCGACGTCGGCGAGCATGTGCGCGGCGTCTGCGAGCAGGGCGAGCGAGCCGGCGAGCCATCCGCCGATCAGCTCGACCAGCATCACGACTGCCGTAATCACCAGGGCGAGCGTGAGGCGGCGTCGAGTCTCGACGTTGATTGGCGCGCGATAGGTGCAGTGGGCTTCAGCGGGGAGCACGGATGTATCCTCGCCGCAAATCTAATACTATTAGGCCGTGAACGTCCTGGGTCTGCGGCTGCTGGCCATCGTCGCGCTCGTCCTGGCCAACGCCTTCTTCGTGGCGGCGGAATTCGCGCTTGTCGCATCCCGGCGCACACGGATCGAAGCGATGGTGCGGCGCGGCGACCGGAAAGCGCGCGTCGTGCGCAAAGCCCTCGGCGATCTGTACCGGCTCCTTTCTGCGACGCAGCTCGGCATCACGCTGACATCCATCCTGCTCGGCTACGTGGCCGAGGATACGGTCGCCCACCTGTTTCGGGACTGGTTCCGGGCTTTGCCGCCCGCGCTCGATTTCTTGACCCGCGGCGGCATCGCCTCCGTCGTTGCCGTCGGCACGATCTCCTTCCTGCACGTGGTGTTCGGCGAACTCGTGCCGAAGACATGGGCGATCACGCACCCGGAAGCCACGAGCCGCTGGGTCGCATCACCGCTCATCATGTTTTCGTGGATCACGCGCCCGTTCAACTTCGTGCTGAATGTGAGCGCGCGCCTCGTGCTCCGGCTGCTCGGCATCAAAAGCTCGAGTCCTGAGCTCGATCGTGTGCACTCCCCTGAGGAGATCCGCATGCTGGTCCAGCAGAGCCGCAAGACGGGCGGCCTGGGCGCGGGCGATGCGCGCCTGCTGGAAGGCGTGTTCGAGTTCAGCGAAAAGAATGCGCGCGACGTGATGACGCCGCGCACGCAAATGGTCGCCCTCCCCGCCGAGGCGTCGCTCGCCGAGGCCGCCGATCGCGTCGCGGCGGCGGGCCGGTCGCGCTATCCGGTGACCGGGGAATCGCTCGATGACGTCGTCGGCATCGTGCACGCCAAAGACATCCTGCGCGGGTTGCTGTCCGGTGCCGAGGCACCCGTGCAGGACATCGCGCGTCCCGCATTCTTCGTACCCGGGACTCGGGAAGTGGAAGACGTCCTCGCGGACATGAAACGCCAGAAGGTGCATCTCGCCATCGTGCTCGATGAATTCGGCGGGACGGCGGGGCTGGTCACGATGGAGGATCTGCTCGAGGAAATCGTGGGGCCGATCTACGACGAGTACGACGAGGCGCCGGCCGCCGCGCCCGGCACCGTGACGAGCAGCGCGGGGAGCGGCGTGCCGATTCTCGCGGGCAGCACCGAAATCAGCGACGTCAACCGCCTGCTCAAGCTCCACCTCGATGACGCGGACTACACCACGATTGGCGGCCTGTTGTTCGGGCAGCTCGGCCGCCTGCCCAAAGTCGGGGACCGCGTCAATCTGCAGGGCGCGACGTTCGAGATTCTCGAGATGGACGGCCGGCGCGTGGGGCGGGTGCGCGTGTGGCCCACGACCGCGCACGTACCGGAGCCCTCGAGCTAGTCTCCTGCCTGCCGGCGGGCGCCCACCAGCTGCACGGCCAGCTCCAGCGACGCCCGCATCGAGCCCGCGTCCGCGATCCCCTTCCCCGCGATGTCGAACGCCGTCCCGTGATCGGGTGACGTGCGGATGAACGGCAGGCCTAAGGTCACGTTCACTCCGGTGCCGAACCCCGAGACTTTCACCGCCGTCATTCCCACGTCGTGATAGGGTGCGAGCACCGCGTCGAATTCCCCGCGCAACGCGCGCACGAACACGGTGTCGGCCGGGAGCGGCCCCGCGGCGTCGAGCGCCGCCGCCGCCGGCCGGAGCAGACGGTCGTCCTCGTCGCCGAACAACCCGCTCTCGCCCGCGTGCGGGTTCAGCGCGCAGAGCGCGAGTCGCGGCGAGGCGATACCCCACCACTGGCGCAGCGCGTCGGTCGCGATCCGGCCCGCCTCCACCACCCGCTCGGTCGTGACCGTCGCGATCGCGTCCCGCAGCGAGAGATGCGTGGTCACGAGTACGACGCGCAGCCGCCCCGTCGTCAACATCATGGCCACGGGAATGTCACCGGCGATATGCGCGAGGAATTCCGTGACGCCCGGAAAGCGATAGCCGGCGGCGTGCAGCGCCAGCTTGTTGACGGGCCCGGTGACGATGGCGTCGGCTTCACCCGAGAGCGCGAGCCGCGCGGCGGCCTCGATGTTCTGGGCCGCCGCCCGGCCGGCTTCGAGATCGCTCGGCGCCTTCGCCCCGTCGTCCCAGCCGCCGACGATGCGAACATCGGCATCGAGAGGCTGCCGCAGCGCTTTGCGCACCACTTCTGGGCCGATTCCTCGCGGATCGCCCACGGCCACCGCGAGACGCGGCCGGGGAGCAGGAGGCGGGGAGGGCGCCAAGGCTAGAGTCTGATGTCGATGTAAATCTGGCGCCGCAGTTGATCGATGAAATGCCGGATCGCGAGCTGGTCCCCGAGCGACTGGCGGATCCGCAGCTTCACGTCCTCGAACGACAGCTCGCCCGCGTCGTGCCGGGCGGTCACTTCGAGGACCACAAACTTGGTGCGCGGCGTGTCGGCCCCCTCCACGATGACCGGCTTCAACCCGGCCGTCGTGTCGCTTCCAAGAGCCTTCTGGTATTCCGGCGGCAGGTCCGTGAACGGGGCATCCTCAGCCAGCTTGGGTTCCATCGGATCGGCGTACATCTTCGCCAGGGAGTCGAAGGATGCGTGCACGCCCCCCCCCCTTCGGCCGAGGGCGTCGTGCAACGAATCGGCCCGGCGCCGGGCGATGGCGATCTGTCCCGCGCCGATCTCGGGGGTGATGAGGATGTGACGGGCCAGAATCTCGGCCGGCTGTGTGCGCTCGACGTTGATGATGTGGAATCCGAACGACGTCTCGACCGGGCCCGCGATCTCCCCCGGACGGACCCGGAATGCCACGTCCTCGAATTCCTTCACCATGACGCCGCGGCGGAACCAGCCAAGCTCGCCGCCCTGGGCCGCGGAGGCGCTATCGCGGGAGAACCGCTTCGCGGCGGCCGCGAAATCGGCGCCTGGATGCCGCAGCTCCACGACGAGCGACTCGGCGAGCTGCAGCGCACGCTGCCGGGAGGCCGAATCGGGCACGGGCTTGAGGACGATCTGTCGGAACGAAACCGTCGCGGGGCGCTTCGGCTGTTGTTCCTTGTTCTGCTCCCAGAATTCGCGCATCTGCGCATCGGTCGGCGGAATCGGGCGCAGCTTTCCCTTCTGCCGCTGCGCCTCGATCAGACGCTGCGCGTACAGCTGCCGGCGCTGCTCATCCGCCAGCCAGCGGCGCCACTCCTCGACCGACCCGAACCGCGCCTGGCGGATCTGATCGCGGAAATCGTTCTCCGTGCTGAACTGCTTGCGCACGTTCTGGTAGGTCTGCTCCACCTGATCGAGTACTTCCTGGTCCGTCACCTTGATCGTGGTGTCGCGCTCCGCCTGCTGCACCAGGATTTCCAGCTCGACCAGGCGGTCGAGGATTTGCCGCCGGATCGTGGCCAGGCCCGCCGAATCGGTCGGCAGCGTTTGTCCCTGAGCCTGCTGCTGGACCATTTCTTCTTCGATTTGCGACGCCAGAATCGGACGCGTCCCCACGATCGCCACGATGCGATCGAGTGTCTGATCCGCGGCCGGTGTGGGAGCGCGTTGCTGCCCGGCAACGGTCGTGACGGCACACGCCGTCAGAAGACCAAGGAGAAGTCTCATCTCGGCGCCTGCCGCTTCGTAGTGTCGATCGGTGCCGGTCCCGGCGCGGGCGTCATACGCGGCGCATTGGACGCCTGGGCCGAATCGGCCCGAATCTCCTGGCCGCGCTCCACGGCGCGCCGCACGCCCGCCGCATCCACGTTCCACCGCGCGTCCGCGAGCAGCGTATCGGCCAGGAAGGCAGGCAAGGGATAGAAGCGCGCCCGTCCGTGGAACACGCGATCGAAGTACTCGTTCACGCGTCCCATCGCGAAATTGATGCGTTTTTCGGGCGACGGGCCGCCTGAATCGTGGAGCACTCCAGCGGACAAGTTCAGGAGCGTCGTGATCTGAACCATCGTGGAGTCGTGCTCGTCGCGCACGCGCTGCCAGTCCTCCGCGGTCAGCGTGACCTTGGCGGAGTCCGCCTGCTGCAGCATCAGCTGTTGCTGCGCGAGCGACTTGAGGAATTGGTTGATCTGCTCGTCGTTCGCCTGCGGCAATGCGCTCAGGATCTGCGGATCGAGCGCGTTCAGCCAGCGCGCGAAGTCCCGGACCTTCAGCGATCCGCCCCGATACTTCACGAGCACCCGGTTGCTGGACCGCGCGGCGTCCATATCCTGCACCGCGGCTTTCGCGTAGGCGGGCGCCCGGCTCACCGGCTCGATCTTCCGCTTGATGACGAGGCTGTCGACGTACAGCGAGTCGCCGTGCTGCGACATCCGCTCCTGCAGGCCGAGGCGGAACGAATCCCGGACCTCGGCCAGCGGCGGACGGCGAATGATGTGATAGCCAAACTGGCTTTTCACCACCCCGCTGACCGCGCCGGGCGCGAGCTGCCAGGCCGCGTCATCGAATTCCCCCACGAACTGACCTCTTGTGGAGAGACCCAGCGATCCGCCTGCGACCTTCGATCCCGGATCCTCTGAGTACCGTGAGGCGAGCTGTGCGAAGCGAGCGCCCGCCGTGCGCGCCTGCGGCAGCAGCTGGTCGGCCTGACTATGCTTCTGCGCATCGAGTCTGATGAGTGCATTCCCATCAGTCGCCTTGGCGCCCTGGGCCGGCATGACCCGGAACAGGATGTGCTGGAACACGCGGTATGGTCCGCTCTGATACGCCGAATCCAGTTGTTGGGGCGTCAGGTCATGACCCGTGACGATCCGGTCGTGGAACCGTTGCCACTTGAGCCGGGACACCACGGGCCACATCGCCGCGGCCGCCGTGGCCGAATCGCGCAGGTTTTTCCCGTCGGCTAGCGCTTCGGCGAATAGCGTGTACTCCACCCAGTAACGCGACACCCGGCTCAGCGTGAGCGGATCGAGCGGGACCTGTTTGCTCTCGCCCGCCCAACCGGCGAGCCGATCGACCGTCAAGGTCTGGTCATTGGCGCGCGCGACCACGTCCGCGCGCGGCGAGAACGCGTCGCGGAGCGCGTCGCACCCGAACAGCGTCAGTGACGTCAGCGCCAGCAACACCAGACTCACACGTCTCATCCGTTTCCTCTTTCTCCGTTACCCGTGATGGTCCCGCAGAACGGCCGTGAGCGCCCGGACCAGGCCGGGGCCGATCGACTCTCCGCCGAGCCGGCGGAGCCTGAGGGAGAGCGGCATCGCGCGCCGCACGTCGGCCTCGAACTGGACCGCCTCGAGGGCCACCTGCAGGCCCGCCAAACGGGGCGACGCGTCACGCCGAAATGTGAGCCGCGCTTCGTCACCCTTGATCAAGACCGTCTCCAGACCGGCCTGGGCACCCAGCGCGCGCAGCTCGGCGACGAGCAGGAGCCGCTCAGCGGCCGCCGGTAATCGTCCGAAGCGATCACGCAGCTCGTCGCGAACGGCTTGAATCTCACCTGGTTGCTCAGCCCGCGCCAGCCGCCGATACAGATCGAGCTTCGCGTCGTCGTCGGGGACGTACTCATCGGGCAAATGCGCCGGCGCGTCCAGCGTCACATCCGGCGGCGTCCACTCTTTCGCCGTTCCCCGTCCCCCGTCCCCCGCCTTCAGCCCACGGACGGTTTCTTCGAGCCACCGCAAGTACATGTCGAAGCCGACCGCCTGTACGTGCCCCGACTGCTCGCCGCCCAGCAAATTTCCGGCTCCACGGAGCTCCAGATCCCGGAGCGCGATTCGATAGCCCGATCCTAGATCCGTATGATGCTCGAGCACCTGCAAACGTTCCTCCGCCTGGGCATCCACCTGATCGGGCACGAGCAAATAGCAAAACGCCCGCCGATGGCTCCGCCCGACCCGTCCGCGCAGCTGATAGAGCTGGGCGAGGCCGAACCGATCGGCGCGATCCACGATCATCGTGTTGGCGTTGGGCACGTCGAGGCCCGATTCGACGATCATCGTGGACACGAGGATATCCACGTCGCCACGCACGAATTGGCCCATGACGGCTTCGAGATCGGTCTCGCGCATCTGCCCGTGTGCAACCGCAAGCCGCGCGCGCGGCGCGAGTGCCCGCACTCGCGCGGCGACTGTCTCGATCGTCTCGATCCGGTTATGCACGAAATAGACCTGCCCACCGCGATCGAGCTCGCGCGCCATCGCTTCCTCGAGCAGCGCGTCGTCCCAGGGCTCGACGAATGTGAGGACGGGCGAGCGGTCCTTCGGTGCGGTCTCGAGCAGCGCGAGGTCGCGCAGGCCGGCCAGGGACAGGTGCAGGGTTCGCGGAATCGGTGTGGCCGTCAGCGTCAGCACGTCAACGCTCAACTTGAGCGCCTTCAAACGCTCTTTATGCCGCACGCCGAAGCGATGCTCCTCATCGACGACCAGCAGGCCAAGATCCTTGAACGTTACGTCCGGGGAGAGCAACCGGTGGGTGCCGATGACGATATCGACCTCGCCGGCGGCGAGGCGTTGTACCAGTGGCGCGGTCTCCTTGGCGCTGCGAAAGCGGGACAACACCTCGACGCGGACCGGGTAATCGGCGAGACGCTCGCGAAAAGTGCGCCCATGCTGTTCGGCGAGGATCGTCGTGGGCACGAGGACGGCGACCTGCTTCCCCGCCTGCACCGCCTTGAATGCCGCGCGCACGGCGACCTCGGTCTTTCCGTATCCGACATCGCCGACGAGCAGCCGGTCCATCGGGCGGGCGCGCTCCATGTCCCGTTTAACCTCGTCCGATGCACGCCGCTGGTCCGGGGTGTCTTCATAAAGGAACGCAGACTCGAGCTCGCGCTGCCACGGCGTATCGGGAGGGAACGAGAATCCCGTGGCGAGCTGCCGTCGGGCATACAGATCCAGCAGCTCCGCCGCCATCGCGCGGATCGCGGCCCGCGTCTTGTCGCGCTGCCGCTGCCACGTCGGGGCGCCGAGGCGATGGAGACGCGGCGGCGGCGCGTCACCATCGCCGGCCGTGCGATAGGGCTCGAGCTGATCGATACGATAGAGCGGGACATTCAGACGGTCACCGCCTTCGTACTCCACGACCGCGACTTCGAGGGTCGCTCCATCCGCCCCGACCGCGATCGTTTGCAGGCCGCGGTAGATCCCGATTCCATGCTCGAGATGCACCACGTACCCGCCCGGCGTCAGCGGCCGCGATGCGGCAGTCGACACCGCGCTGCGATAGCGACGCGGCCGCCGCAAGCGTCGAGCGCGCCGGAATATCTCATGGTCGGTGAGCACCCGCAGCGTTGGCATGATGAATCCGCCATCGAGCGCACCCACCGCGAGCGCGGCGCGATCGGTCCCCAGCAGCTCCTCCAATCGCTCGAGCTGCCCTTCGTTGTCGCAGAGAATCACGGTCGGCGGGGGCTGCGCGACGATCTGCCGCAGTCGCTTCAAGTCACGGTCGATATGCTCGGGCGGGGCGAGTGGAAAGCGCTGCTCCGTTTCGGCATCCGAGACTGCGATGCGGGCGAGGGCGGCAAGTCGCGCCCGCCACGCCCCGGGTTCGATGAGCAGCTCCTCCCGCGGGGGCGGCTCTTCTCCCATGCGACGGGCGACCTCCAGATGGTGCGCGGCATCGGCCCAGGCGCGCTCGACCTCGCGCTGCACTGCGGATTCCTGATCGGTGACCACGACCGTGTCGGTCGGGAGGAGGTCGAGCAGGTTGCTGCGTCGCGACGCCGCCGAGTCCGTCGCATTGAGCTGCTCCGATTTCACGGGCAGAACGGTCACACGATCGAGCGTGTCGCCCGAGCGTTGCGTATCGAGATCGAAGCTGCGAACGGAGGCGACCTCGTCGCCCCACCATTCGATGCGCGCCGGCGTCGCCATCCCGAACCCGTAGACGTCGAGAATCCCGCCACGAACGCTGTACTGCGCGACTTCAGTGACCGTGGGGACACGCTCGTACCCCATCTCGGCGAGGCGCTGCGTCGTGTCGGTGAGACTCCTTTCCTCTTTAGTGCCGATCACGAGCCGCGCCTGCTCCAGAGCCGCCGGCACCGCCGTTCGCTCCGCACTGGCCCGCGCCGTCGTGATCAGTACGCGCACCGCCCCACGCAGCAGCGCCTCGAGCGTCTCGATGCGCTCGCCCGCGAGCTCGTAATGCGGCTCCTCGGCACCGAGCGATTCGCGCTGTGGATACAGCGCCGTCGCATCTGGTCCCAGGAGCGTTTGCAGATCCGCGAGCCAGCGCTCCCCGTCGGCGGGGGTGGGAGCGACGACGGTAAAGACGCGTTGCGGCAACGCGCGGGCGAGCGTCGCGACCAACACCGCCGGGCTCGAGCCGGGAAGGCCACCGACCCCGATGCGCTTTCCGGGCGACGGTAGGCGCTCGATGAGCGAGCGCGTGGCGGGAAGGTCGTGGAACCTCTCGAGCAGAAAGTCGAGCGGCATCAGCGGGTTCGGGTCGCGACCCCCAACTCAGCGGCGGCGAGCAGCAACGCCAGCAGCAGCAGGATCCCGCTCGCGTCGGCGCGCCGCGTGCCGGAGAAACCCTCGGCGGCAAATCGATCGGCACCCAGCACGGTCGTTCGATCCTTTCCCCCTAGCGCGGTCGTGACGAGCGCTATCGTGGCGGGCGTGAGGTCGGATTCGCGTGGGTCAGGACCGAACACCGTCGCGCCGATCGTATCTGTGCCGCGCGTCCGAAACTCCACGCGCGGCGCCCCTTCGGCCGCCGCGACTTCGGCTTCACCCATCACGATCCGATTGACGAGCGCATCGACAAAGGGCACGAACCCCGGCGCGGCCGGCAGCGCGGTCCACGTGGTATCGAGGCGGCTGCCGAGCAGCACGATGCCTGCTGACCTTACGAGCCACGGTTCTCCATTCACTGTCGCCGGCACGTCACCTCCAGTCTGCTCCCCGCTCGCCGCTCCCTCGATCCGGTAGCGACGCACCACGGGCACGCCGTTGAGCACCGGCAACTCAGCCGACGCGAGTGCCCCGGGAGTTCCCAGTTGACCCCACCGCCACGGCACGCCGCGCGCCGCCAAGGCACGGTTTGCCTGTCCGACGAGCGCAGGATCGGCGGGCGGCTGCACGATGGCGTGCGAAGTGGTCGGCAGTTCACCTCCGCTGATCACGACGTCTCGGCCTTCGACGACGCGCCTGCCCTCCTGGAGTACGGCGAGCGCCGCCGCCACGAACGATCCGGCGCCGGGCGTCGCCATGACCCTCGCGGGTGGCGCGACGCGCCACGCGAACGGCCTCTGATCGTCGGCGCGCAGCTCGTCAGGTTCGAGCGCCGCTTCGCCTAGCCACCACCCCGGTGCGAGCGACTGCGCCGGCAGCGACACGGTGACGGCTGATCGGATCGCTTCGCCGGCGCGGTCGCTGCCGGGCGTCGCCAATCCACGGGCCGTGACTTCTCCGCGGTCGCGCCGGCCGGCGCCGATGCGGAGTGTGACAGGGACGGGCTGCGGCGTGCCGCCGCTCCCCAGCATCGAGCCGCTCAACTCGATGACCGCGGCACCCTCGGAGACCGTGACCGCGGCAATTCCGCGATTGGGTACGCCGCGCCCCGGAGCCAGCGCCAGCACTCTCACGTCGCCCGGCACATCGGCGTGACTGGACGTCAGCGCCGTGCGTTGTAAATCGCTGAGCACGTGCACTTCATGGCCGACCAGCGGTTGTGCATTCACGATGCGAGCGGCGCGTTCGACGGCCTGGACCAAATCCAGCCGCAGCCAGCCGGGACGCGTGCTGTCGATCGTCGCCAGCAGCGCTTCGCGGGTGCCGCCGCGCAGCACGCCGTCGCACAGCATCAGCCACACGCGATCGGCGGGCGTGGTGCGCCCAACGGATGCGTGTGCCACGACGCGCAGTCGGTCGAGCACGAGTCCGCCGTCGACGATCGCGCCCGACGATGGAGAGTTATCGAGAACGATGACGGCGGCGGTCGGCTGGTGAGCACCGCCACCCCGCAGCGGCACCAGCGGCCGCGCGGCCGCGAGCACGATCGCGACGATCAACGCCGTGCGCAGAATCAGCAGCAGCAGGTGCCGGAGCTTCAGCCGTCGAGCGCTCTCGCGTTCCGCCGCGCTGAGATATCGCACCGGGGGGAAATCGAACTCGGGTGGAATACGCCGCTGCAACAGGTGGAGCAAAGCCGGGATCGCGGCGGCGGCGAGTCCCAGCAGTGCCAACGGATGAATGAAGCTCACGTCAACAAGCGGAGCGCGAGGCCGAACGGCATGTCGGTCTGCACATGATGGTACGCAATGCCGTGTCGGCGGCAGGCCTTCCGCCACGCGGCGATCTCGCGGCGCACCGTGTCGGCGTACGCGCGGGCCAACTCACGGGGACGTACCACGACGCTCACCGCGGATTCGGGATCCTTGAACCGCACTTCCGGCGGACCGCTGAGCTCTACCTCTGCCGGGTCCATGATGTGAAATACGACGACCTGATGGCCGCGATGCCGCAGGTAACGCAATGCAGCGAGTGCCAGCTCGCGATCGAACAACAGATCCGAGATGAGGACCACCATGCCGCGGCGCGCGAGCAAAGCGGTCAGGCGCTGCAGCGCGGCATCCGCCGCCGTCCCCTGCCCATCCGGCGTGTCGAGGAGGCCACGCACAATGCGAGTCCATTGGCCCGTTTTCACGCGCGCGGGAATCACTTGACGAACCTGGTCATCGAAAGTCACGAGTCCAGTCGCATCGCGCTGCCGCAACAGGATCAACGCGAGCGCCGCAGCCAGGCGATCCGCGTAGGCGCGCTTCGTCAAGCGCTCCGGCGCGCCCTGCCAGGCCATCGAACGGCTGGCATCGACCAGGATCATCGAGCGGAGATTCGTCTCCTCTTCGAATTGTTTTACGAACAGCCGATCGGAACGGCCCAGGATCCGCCAGTCGAGGTATTTCAGCTCGTCGCCTGCCTGGTAGGCGCGGTGTTCGGTGAACTCCACCGAAAACCCGCGGAAAGGCGACCGATGGAGCCCCGCGAGGTATCCCTCGACCACCCCCTCGGCCACGATCTCAATGCCGCCGAGGCGGGCGACTTCGGCCGGATCCAGCAGGTCTAGGCGCTGAGCCAAGAAATGTCCTTGCAATGGGACAGCTGGGATGGCTGACAACCCTGCCAAGTCATTATAACAATATAATTTACGTACATCACGCCGCTGGCATAGTCTCTGCCTTACGTGGGGCGGGAGGCATCATGCTTACAACCATCGCTCTGCTCAGCTTGGCCGTCGTGTCCACCCCCACGCCCAGGCACGCCAGTCTCTACCGTCCGCGGATCGAAGTGTGGACCAACCGGGACGACGCGGCCGTTTTTACCCGCGGCGAGCGGGTCCGGGTGTACTTCCGCCTCGATCAGGACGCCTACGTCACGATCTTCCGTGTCGATACCGACGGTCGCGTCCGGGTGCTTTTCCCACGCGATCCGTGGGAAGACAACTTCGCGCGCGGTGGTCGGGATTTCGAGGTCGATGGTCGCGTGCTGGGCAGCGATGCGTTTACGATCGACGACCAACCCGGCGTCGGCTACCTGTTCGGTGTTGCATCGGCAGACGCTTTCGTGTACGACCAGATCGAGAGCGGTGACCACTGGGATTATCGTGTCATCGCGGATGGCCGCGTGCGTGGCGACCCGTATGTCGCGATGACCGACCTCGCGCAGCGCATCGTGCCGGAGGGATACACCGACTGGGACTACGACGTCGTCTCGTACAACGTCGGGCAGCATTACGACTATCCCCGTTTCCTCTGCTACGATTGCCACAGCTACGTGAGCTATTCGTCTTGGAATCCCTACTACGACTCGTGCGTGCGGTTCCGCATGTTCGTCTACGACGATCCCTGGTACTATCCGTACCGCTATTACGGCGGCAACCGCGTCGTGTTCGTGCGGCCCTTCCGCCCGCAGCCTCGCTTCATCTTCAAGGATTGGGGCGCCGATCGTCCCAGCCGCGAAGGGTTCGTCTCTCGCGAGCGCGAGCGTCCGGTCAACGACAACACGCGTCGCGGAGTCACGGGTCGGGATATCGGCGGGCTCGGCAGCGTGCCGCCACCCAACGTGCGCGGTCGGCCTGGCGATGACCGCAACAACGGCGGCAACGATCGCGGCAATAATGGCAACGATCGCGGCAATAATGGCAACGATCGTGGCAATAACGGCAACGATCGTGGCAATAACGGCAACGATCGTGGCAATAACGGCAACGATCGTGGCAACAAGGGCAACAAAGGCAACGACGATCGTGGCAACGGTGGGCGTCGTCAGCCCTCCGACCAGCCCATGGTGCAGCCGCCCGTTGATCAGCCTCGAGTGGAGCCGCGCCGTGACGAGCCACGACGTGTAGAGCCCCGGGTCGTGGAGCCCAGGTCGGAACCACGCCGTGACGAGCCACGGCGCGTAGAACCCCGCGTCGTGGAGCCCAGGTCGGAGCCGCGACGTGACGAGCCCAGGCGAGTCGAGCCGCGCAACGAGCCGCGCAATGAACCGCGCAGCGAGCCGCGGCGTGCGGAGCCCCGCAATGAACCGCGGAGCCAGCCGCAACCGCGCGCGGAGCCGCGTCGTGATCCGCCGCGGGAGGCGCCGAAGCCGCGCACCGAGCCTGAGGTACAGCGTCGCAAGCCGTAGACGTTCAGACTGAAACCTGACGCGCTCGATCGTAGTCCCACACGGTCGGGCGCGTTAGTTTTCCTTCCCCTTTTCTTGTGTGGTTCTTTGCTCGCCTTTCTACTGCTTCTGCAAGCGCAGGCACCCGTGCAGCGCGCCGCGCAAACGATTTCCCCCGAAGACATCCGCCGGCGCATCGGTATCATCGCCGACGATTCGATGCGCGGCCGCGACACGCCCAGCCCGGAGCTCGACAAGGTCGCGGAGTATATCGGCCGCGAGTACCGCCGTCTGGGCCTGAAGCCCGGTGGCGATCGCGGCACGTTCATCCAGCGTTACTCCCTCGATCGCCTCCAGGTCGTGGCGGAAAGCTCCGTTGCTTTCGTCCATGGCGGCGCGGACGTCACCTTCTCGTACGGCACCGACTTCGTCTTCGTGGACAACAGTTTCGACAGTGGTGACTACGCCGGAGATCTGGTGCTGCTCTCGGGACCTCTAGGGGGAACTCTCGCGGGAGACAGCACTTCCCTGGCTGGCAAAATGCTCATCGCAAACCGTCCACGAAATCGCGGCGAGTTCCAGCGCGTGTTGGCGTGGAAGCCACAGGGTGTCGTGTTCGTGGGCACGGCCCCGGATTCCGTTTGGAGGCGGAACGTGGAGCGCAGTACCCGGCCCCAACTCCGCGATCCGAGCCGGCCCGTCGGTCCCCCAGTGGTGTTGGCGGTCCGGGCGGTCTCGCTGCAACCTGTCTTAGCTCGCCTCGGTCAAGATCTCTCAGTAGCGCAGAACGCGACGACCCTGGAGGCAAAACCACTGACCGGCGCCCAACTGCACCTGCACGCCCGAATTCGGGCCGTCGAGCGAAACTCCGCGCCCAACGTCGTCGCCATTCTCGAGGGCAGTGATCCCACACTCAAGAACGAATACGTGGTTTTCAGCGCTCACATGGATCACGTTGGCGTTGCGGGACCGCGTGGCACCGGTGGCTGTCGGGCGCGCGGGGCGGACTCGATCTGCAATGGGGCCGACGACGATGGATCGGGAACCGTGGCGGTCGTGGAGATTGCTGAAGCGTTCGCCGGCATGAATCCTCGACCCAAACGGTCGATCATCTTCCTGAATGTGAGCGGTGAAGAAAAGGGACTGTGGGGCAGCGAATACTTCTCGGACCATCCGGCTGCGCCCATCAGCGGCATCGTCGCCGACCTCAACATCGACATGATCGGCCGCAACTGGAAAGACACGATCGTCGCGATCGGTAAGGAGCATTCGGATCTCGGCGCGACGCTGAACCGCGTCGGCGCCGCCCACCCCGAGCTGAACATGCGGCCTATCGACGACATCTGGCCCGACGAGAACTTCTACTTCCGGTCCGACCACTACAACTTCGCGCGGAAGGGCGTCCCGATCCTCTTCTTTTTCAGCGGGACGCACCCGGACTACCATCAGGTGAGCGATTCGCCCGACAAGATCGACGCGGAAAAGGAGTCGCGAGTCGCGCGGCTGATCTTCTACCTCGGGGTTGAAGTCGCGAACGGCGCCGAGCGGCCGAAGTGGAACCCCGACAGCTACAAGCGCATCGTCAGCGGTAACTAACGGCTTCAGCTGACGGGACGCCCCCGACCCGGGATGACCCGGGGCGGGGGCGCGCCTATCTTACGCTCGTGCGCGTGCTGATCGTCGAAGACGACCCGGAGCTCGCGGGTCTCCTGCGTGATGGGTTGCGCGAGCATCGCATCGACCCGACGGTGGCGGCGGGGTTTGCCGAGGGACGCGAGCAGGCGCTGATCGGCGATTACGACGTCGTGGTCCTCGACGTCCGATTGCCGGGCGGCACCGGATTCGAGCTCTGTGCCGATTTGCGGCGGCAGAACGTCGCCGTGCCGGTGCTGATGTTGACAGCGCTCGACGCCGTCGACGATCGCGTCCGCGGCCTGGCGGTGGGTGCCGACGATTACCTCACCAAGCCATTCGCGTTTCGCGAGCTGGTCGCGCGGCTGCAGGCACTCGCCCGCCGCCGCGCCCTGGCACTCACCCCCGCCATCATGCGTGTCGCGGATCTCGAGGTGGACCTCGGCGCCCGCCACGTCAGCCGCGCGGGCCGATCGATCGACCTGACCGCGAAGGAGTTCGCGCTGCTCGAGTTGTTGTTGCGCCACCGTGACCAGGTCGTCGATCGCTCGGCCATTACCACACACGTGTGGGACAACAACCACGATCCGTTCGCCAACGTTCTCGAAGTACTGGTGCGGCGGCTGCGCAGCAAAATCGACGACGGCTTCGAGCCGAAGTTGATTCGAACAGTGCGCGGCGCCGGCTATCGCCTGGGGCTCCCGGGATGACGCTTGGCCGGCTGCGCGTTCGCCTCACGCTGTGGTACGCGGCGACACTCGCGCTCATCCTGCTGCTGCTCGGCGCCGGTCTGTTCCTGGCGATCGGGACGCAGGTATCGCGGCGTCTCGACGTTTCGCTCGTATCTGCGACGGAAGCGATCAAGGGTGCGACCCACGACCTCGAGGCCGAGCAGGCGGCCGGCGGGGCGGCCGACGCAGTGGAAGAGCTCTACATTCCCGACCGCGAGCTCTTCCTCTTCGACGCGAATGGGCGACCGATCACCCCAACCGAGGCTGACACCTGGATCGTCGACGCCGCGCAGGCTGCGGCGACGAACGGGACCGTCGATGCAGAGCATGTGATCAGCGGCAGGCACCCGCGCCGGCTGCACGCCGAGCGGTTCACCGGAGGCTCGGGCAAGGCGTACGTCGCGGCGGCGGTCGCCGATCGGCCGAACCTCCGGGAGCAGTACGCATCGTTGATCGGCATCTTCGGCGCGGCGGCGTTGGCGGCGCTCCTGCTCGTGGCGGGCGGCGGCTTCATGCTCGCCCGGCAGTCCACGATTCCGGTCGAACGCTCGATGGAGCAGATGCGTCGCTTCATGGCCGATGCCGCGCACGAGCTCCGCACGCCGGTCACGATTCTGCGTACTCGGACGGAGCTCGCGCTCGCTCAGCCGCGGGAGGCCACGGGTGACACGGCCGCGTTTCAAGCGATTGTGCGGGAGGCCGACCGGTTGGGCGGAATCGTGGGCGACCTGCTCACCCTCGCGCGTGCCGATGCCGGGGAGCGGAAGGTCGTCCGCGCGTCGCTGTACCTGGACGACATCGTCTCGCAGGTCGTCGCATCGGCCCGAGCGTTGGCCGAGCGGAAAAGCGTAGCGCTGGTCGTCGGGTCGTTCGAGGAGGCGCAAATCCTCGGCGACGCGGGACTGGTAGAGCGCCTGGTCCTGATCGTCCTCGACAACGCCATCAAATACACACCCGAGGGCGGGCGCGTGCGACTGGATGTGACCGCGCGCGACGGCGCGCGCTCCGTCATCGTCTCGGACAGCGGCATCGGCATTCCGTCAGACCAACTGCCACGGATCTTCGAGCGGTTCTACCGCGGCGAGAGCGCCCGCAGCCATGCCGAGGGCTCGGGACTCGGGCTTCCCATCGCCCGCTGGATCGCCGACCTACACGGCGCCCGGATTGCCGTTGCATCCGACCCAGCGGGAACACGCGTCGAGATCGCGTTTCCTGCCGCGTAAGCCTCCTGTAAGGTAGGGTCGCTAGCTTCGGGCCATGCGCCTCGTGTCACTTCTGACCCCGGTGCTGTTCCCGTTCGTCTTAGTCGCTCAGCAGCAGGTCACGCGCGCCGACGCCGTCGCCGCCGCGCTTGCCCGCGGCGCGCGCGTGGCGCTCGCGCGCGCTGACACGACCGCCGCGTTGGGTGCCGTGCGCGCGGCGCGAGCGTTTCCCAATCCCACGATTTCCGGGAGCTACACCAAGGACACACCCAACTATCACGCGCTCGGCGACTTGCCGCTGGACCTGCCGTGGCTGCGCGCACCTCGCATCGGCGCGGCCGAGGCGGCACGCGACGCCGCGCGGTATCAGTTTGCGTTTGACCGGGCCGCGCTTGTGTTCGACGTCGATACGACGTACACGCGTACCCTGGCGGCCGCACTGCATGCGCGGCTGTCGCGCCGCACCGCCCAGGACGCCGACAGTCTCCTGAAGATCGCGCGGCTTCGGCGCGACGTCGGCGACGTGAGCGAGCTGGATGTGCGGCTCGCCGCGGTCAATGCCGGCCAGCTCGAAAACACCGCCATCGATGATTCTCTCGCGGCGCTCGGCTCACTCCTGTCATTGCAGCTGCAAATGGGACTGACGGGCGACGACCCGACCATCGCGCTCGTCGATTCCCTGGAGTCTCCAGCTGACAGCGCAAACCCGAACCTGACGGCAGGCCGCTATCTGCCGGTCGTGGCCGCCGCGGCGCGGCTTCGCTCGGCCGAGCGCACGCTCACGTTTACGCGCGCAAGTCGGTTCGCGCCGAGCATCGAGTTTGGAGTGGACAAAGGCGACCCTGGGAGCGCGAGGCCCAATCAATTGCTCCCCGTAATCGGACTCTCGCTTCCCTTTCCGCTCTTCAATCGCAGCGGCGGCGAGGTCACGCGCGCGATCGCCGAGCGCGATCGTGCGCGTGCCGAGCTCGATCTGACCCGTCGAGAAACGGACGCCGCCGTGGCGCGCGCCCGTCGCGAGCTGGTGGCGGCCCGGGCGCGGGTGCGCCGTTCCGCGGCACTCGTGGCCAGCGCCGATCGCATCGCGAGCATGTCGCTGCAGGCGTACGGAGAGGGCGCCGTCGCGCTGGCGAACGTTCTGGAAGCCCAGCGCAACGCTCGCGAAATCCTCGCACGCTACATCGAGGACCTGGCGGCGGCGGACGCGGCGCTCAGAGCACTGCGGTGGCTCACAACCCCTCCGGAGGAGCGATGAAACGGGCGGCGTGGTTCTGCCTCGTGCTGGCTGTCGCGGCATGTGGGGGAGGCGGCAATTCGGGAGATCGTACCGCGCAGGATCGGTCCCGCGAACCCGGAGTGCTCGGCGTCTCCACCAGCGTTGCAACGACCCGCCCGTTTCCGCACGTGGTCAGCGCGATCGGGACGGTGACGCCCCGGCCGGACCGCTTTGCCGCGCTCGCCCCACCGGGGCAGACGCGCGTGGCGCGGATCTTCGTGGTCGCGGGGCAGCCCGTCGGCGCGGGCGAGGCGCTGATCGAATTCGAGCGGGCGCCCTTTGACGCGGCGGCGCAGAGCGCCGCCGCCGCATTGGCAAACGCCGAGCGCGCCTACGCGCGCGCGGTACGGCTCGTCCAGGCGGGAGTGTTGGCGCAGAAGGACAGCGGCCAAGCCGCTGCCGACCTCGCTGCGGCCCAGGCGGCCGCAGTCACCGCGCGGCGGGCCCAGGAACTGTCCACGCTGCGCGCTCCCTTGAGAGGCGTGGTCACACGTATGAGCGCCGTGTTGGGTGCGTCCGTCGATGCGAACCAGACGCTGGTCGAGGTCGCCGACCCGATGGCGCTGGACATCGTCTTCAACGTGTCGCCGGCCGAAGCGAGCCGCATCCACGGCGGAGACACAGCCACCGTCACCAGCGGTGAAGGGACGGCGCGCGGAGGCGGGGGAAGCGAAGCACTCGGGCCGGCTGTCGTGACGAGCATCGGGGTCGCGGTCGACTCGGCGTCCCGCGCGGTCGCGGTGCGGGCCCGGCTGACGGTGCCGGCACGGGCGTTGCGAATCGGCGAATCGGTGATCGGCCGCATCGTCACGGGCGTGAACGCCCGCGCGGTCGTGATTCCCGTCGACGCGCTGGTCCCGGAAGGGGATGGTTACCGCGTCTTCGTCGTCGACTCCGCCGGGATCGCGCACGCGCGAGCAGTCACCGTCGGTGGCCGCACGGAATCGCTCGCCGAAATCCTCTCCGGGGTCGCCGCCGGCGAGACCGTCGTGACGACGGGCGCGTACGGTGTGCAGGACAGTGCCAGAATCGGCGGCGCGCGGCGGTGAAGCTCTTCGACATCCTGAGCCGCCAACAGCGGCTCGTCTATCTCGTGGTTGCCCTGCTCAGTGCCGCCGGGATTTGGATGGCCCTGCGGCTCCCGTCCGCCATCTATCCGGAGCTGCAGTTCTCGCGCATCACGATTGTGGCCCAGGGCTCGACCCTCGGTGCACGCCAGGTCGTGTTCAGTATCACACGGCCGCTCGAGGAAGCCGTGAGCATCGTGCCCGGCGTAACGCGCGTCCGCTCGCACTCGATCCGCGGCGCCAGCGAGATCTCGATTACGTTCGCGCCCGGGACCAACATGGATCAGGCGCTGCAACTGGTGCGCGCCCGCGTGAACCAGGTCCAGAGCGCGCTTCCTCCGAATCTGAGCATCGAGGTCGAACAGCTCACACCATCCTTGTTCCCAATCGTGTCGTACAACGTCGAGGGCGGAGAGCCCGCGACGCTGTACGACCTCGCACGCTACGAGATCAAGCCGTTGATCTCCCGCGTGCCGGGCGTCGGACGCGTCGACGTGCAGGGCTCCGACGTGCGCGAGCTCGAGGTGATCGCCGACCCCGGCCGGCTCGCGTCGCAGGGAATGACCTACGCCGATCTGGCGGACGCGATCCGGCGCGCCATCACCGTACAGGCGGTCGGGCGGGTCGCACAGGACTACCGGCAGTACTTGATCGTGACGGATCAGGAAGCTCATGGGCCCGACGACATCGGCGCGGTGGTCATCCGCGGCGGGCTGCGCGTCCGGGACGTCGCGAGCGTGCAGTTGGGCACCGAGGACCACGTCCGGATCATCGCGGGAGACGGCAGGCCCGCGGCGCTGATCAACGTGACACGGCAGGTCGGCGGCAACACGCTGGCGCTCGCCGACAGCGTCGCGCGAATTATGGCGACCGTGGCACCCTCGCTGCCCCCCGGCGTGCGCCTCAAGCCGGTTTACGACCAGGCCGAGCTCGTGCGCGAAGCCGTCCGCTCGGTCCGAGACGCCATGCTGATCGGCGCGACGCTCGCAGTCATCGTGCTGCTGGTCTTCCTCCGTCACGGCCGCATCACGGCCATCAGTGCCGCATCCATCCCGCTCACGCTCGCGATCACGGTGTTCATCATGAGCATGATCGGTCAGACCTTCAATCTCATGACGCTCGGCGCGATGGCGATCGCCATCGGTCTCGTCATCGACGATGCGGTCGTCATCACGGAGAACATCGCCCGCCACCTGCGGCTCACGACCGATCCTCTGCAGGCGATTCGCGCGGCGGTGCAAGAGCTGATCTGGCCGGTGACCACGTCGACGCTGACGACGGTCGTCGTGTTTCTGCCGCTGGGTTTGCTGCAGGGCGTTGTGGGACAATTTTTCGCGGCCCTCGCGACAACGCTCACCGTGGCTGTACTAGTCTCGCTGGTGCTTGCCCTGACCATCATTCCCCTGCTCGCCGAGCAATTCGTGACCGCGCACGAGGTCGAGGCCACCACTACCGGGCCGCTGGCGCGAGCGCAGCGCGCGCTCGATGCCCTGGGATCGCGCTACGAGCGGGCGCTGGCGGCAGTGCTGCACCACGCGCGCCGCATCGGCGCCCTTGCGTTGGGTTTTGTGGTGGCGGGCATCATCCTCATGCGTCTCGTGGGTACGGGCTTCCTGCCCGAGATGGACGAAGGTGCGTTCGTGCTGGATTACTGGACGCCCGGTGGAACGGCGTTGGCCGAGACGAACCGCCAGGTCGGTATCGTGGAGCAGATCCTGGCCGCCACACCCGAGATCTCGGGGACGTCGCGACGGACGGGCGCCGAGTTGGGACTGTTCGCCACGGCGCAGAACACAGGGGACCTGGTGGCCCGGCTCAAGCCTTCCAATGAGCGGTCACGCGACATCTTCGCGGTGATGGACGGCGTGCGGGACGAGGTGAACGCGGCGGTTCCCCGCCTCCGGATCGAGTTCGTGCAGATTCTCTCCGACGTGGTCAACGACCTCGCGGGCAACCCGAAACCGATCGAGATCAAGCTGTTCGGCGAGCGGCTCGATACGCTCGAAGCGTATGCGCAGCGCCTCGCGCCAGACCTGGAGGGCGTCACGGGCCTCGAAGACCTATACAACGGCGTGGCCGAGCCGTCTCCCGAGCTCATGATGCGCGTGAACCAGGCCGAGGCGGATCGCATTGGCATGACCCCGGAGGATGTGGGAAGCACGGTGAGCGCCGCGCTACTCGGGACGGAGGCGGGGGAGATCCGCGCGGAGGACCGGCCGGTGGGCGTGCGAGTCCGTGCCCCTGACTCCGTGCGCTACAATCCGCTGCGGTTGCGCGCACTGCCCGTCGTCGCGACCGGAACCGGCCGTGTCACGCCGCTCGGCAGCCTCGCGACGTTCACGCCCACACAATCACGGATCAGTCTGGAACGCGAAAACCAGCAGCAGATGATCGCACTGACGGCCGACGTCAGCGGCCGCTCGCTCGGTGGCGTGATGATCGACGTACGGCGGGTGCTCCGCGCGCACCCTGCCCCGGCGGATGTCCGGGTCGTAATCGGCGGGCAATACGAGAGCCAGCAGGAGGCGTTCCGCGCGCTGCTGCTCGTACTGGCACTCGCGGCGGTGAGCGTGTGCGCCGTCATGGTCGTGCAGTTCGAGTCCTTCGTGGAGCCGTTGATCGTGCTGCTCGTCGCTCCGGTGTCGTTCGTCGGGGCGCTGGCGCTGCTGCTCTTCACAGGGACGGCGTTGAACGTGGCGTCGTTCATGGGCCTGATCCTGCTCGTCGGACTGATCGTGAAGAACGGGATCATCCTGCTCGACTTCACCCGGCTGCGCATGCGTGACGAAGGTGTGCCGCTCGAGCTGGCGATTCGCGAGGCGGCACGCGTCCGACTCCGGCCTATCCTGATGACCACGCTGTGTACGCTGTTCGGCTTGCTGCCGCTGGCACTTGGCATCGGCGCGGGGAGTGAGCTGCAGCGGCCGCTGGCGCTGGCGGTTATCGGAGGCTTAGTCCTCTCCACCCCCATCACCCTGTTTGCGGTACCGACGTTGCTCGTTGCAATCAGGGGGGCCGACTACCGGCTGCCGTGACGGTCCGTGAAATGGTGTGGTCTCAACAAGCAACAACCACACTTTTTCCTGGGAGCGAAAATATGCGCCTTATCTCGACCCTCACGCTGGTCGCGGCCGTGTGTGTCGCGGGCAGTCTCGCAGCGCAAGAAGCGCCGGGTGCGACCCGCAACGTTCCGGACAGCCTCGTATCAAAAGCGAAGATCAACGAAGATTCTGCACGCGCGGTCGCGCTGAAGCGTGTACCCGGCACCGTACAGGGTGTCGCACTCGAGCACGAGCGGGGCCGGCTCATGTGGGATTTCAAGGTTCAACGCAACGGTCGCAAGGGAACCACGGAAGTCGAAGTGAACGCGATGACGGGCAAGGTCATTGCCGTGCAAACCGCGACGCCTGCTAAAGGGCGTTCAACAACTCACCGTTCGTCTTAGCACGCTTCATCTGCTGCAGGAGCGTCTGCATCGCCTGCTCCGGCGGGAGGTCCACGAGAGCCCGCCGGAGCTTTTGTTTCGATTCGACCGTCTTTGCATCAGCAAGCAGCTCTTCGCGGCGTGTGCCGCTCGCCGCGATGTCCACCGCCGGGTAGATGCGCCGGTCAGCCAGCGCACGCGTCAGCCTCAGCTCGGCGTTGCCGGTCCCTTTGAACTCCTCGAAGATGATGTCGTCCATCTTGCTTTCGGTTTCGACGAGGGCGGTGGCGATCACCGTGAGCGAGCCGCCGCCATCCTTCGGGGGCACGGCCCGCGCGGCGCCGAACAGCCCCTTGGGCTTCGCCAAGGCATTCGCGTCGAGCCCGCCAGACATGGTGCGCCCGGTGCCCCGCCCCGTCGTATTGTGCGAGCGTGCCAGCCGCGTGAGCGAGTCGAGGACGATGACGACGTCGCGTCCCAGCTCGACTTGCCGGCGGGCGTGCTCGAACACCATGTCGGCGGCGGCCACGTGCCGCTCGTGCGGCAAGTCGAAGCTCGAGGCGATCACTTCCCCCCGACCCCAGTCGATCATCTCGCTGACTTCTTCCGGCCGCTCGTCCACGAGCAGGATCAGCAGAATCGCTTTGGGGTGATTCTCGGCCACGGACTCCGCGATCGCCTGCAACATCATCGTCTTCCCGGCTTTGGGCGGCGAAACGATGAGCGCCCGCTGGCCGAAGCCGAAGGGGCAAATGAGATCCACGACGCGCTGGGTCTCCGCGGTGCGGGGACTCGATGCATTGGGCGTCTCGAGCGTCAGCGGACGGTTGGGGTGGACGGCGCCCAGATTCGCGAAATCGGGCCGCCCGTCGAGCTGGCCTGCCGGCTCGCCGTTCACCGCTGTCACGCGACCATTGTCGAGTACGATCAGATCCCCCCGGCGGAGACCGGGCAGGCGCACGGCGGGATCACCCTTGCCGGGCAAATAACTGTTGGCGGCGAGCCGGAGCGCGCCGCCTTTCTGCGAAGGGTCAAACCAACCGGTGACGGGAGGCATTTAGGAAGGCTGACTAAAGCTACACGCTATATTTAGCGCCGCATGCGCCAGGACCATATCCGCAATTTCTGCATCGTCGCCCATATCGATCATGGGAAGTCGACCCTCGCCGACCGGCTCATCGAGCTGACGGGGACACTCGACAAGCGGCTGATGCGCGAGCAGGTCCTCGACACGATGGACCTGGAGCGCGAGCGCGGCATTACGATCAAGCTCAATGCGGTGCGGATGAGTTATCACGCGAAAGACGGGCAGTTGTATGAGCTCAACCTCATCGATACGCCGGGACACGTCGATTTTACCTACGAAGTGTCACGATCATTGGTTGCCTGCGAAGGCGCGATTCTGGTCGTGGATGCATCGCAGGGGATTCAGGCCCAGACGTTGTCCAATTTGCTGCTGGCGATGGACGCCGGCCTGGAAATCATACCCGTCCTCAACAAGATCGATCTGCCGGGCGCCGAGCCGGACAAGCGCGCCCACGAGATCCACGACCTGATCGGCACGAAGCCCGAGGAGATCCTCCGCATCTCGGCGAAAGAGGGTCGCGGCGTGCCGGAGCTGCTCGAGGCCGTGGTCGCGCGGGTGCCGCCGCCGCGCGGCAACCATGAAGCCCCGCTCCGCGCGCTCATCTTCGATTCCTACTACGACCGCTACCGCGGCGCCATTCCCTCGATTCGCGTCGTCGATGGTGTCGTTCACCCCGGGATGAAGATCGCCTTCGGCGCGCACCGCGACGACCTCTATGAAGTAGACGAGGTCGGCTATCTGCAACTGGGCCACAAGCCCGCCGAGCAGCTGGAGGCGGGCGAGGTCGGCTACGTGGTCGCCAACGTGCGCGGTGTGCGCGAGACGCGCCCCGGCGACACCATTCTCGACGCCGAACATCGTGATGTCGAGCTCCTGCCGGGCTACCGCGACATCCAGTCGATGGTCTTCGCGGGCCTCTACCCGACCAACGCCGAGCAGTATGAGGAGCTTAGGGACGCGCTCGCGAAACTGCAACTGAACGACGCCTCGTTGCACTACGAGCCGGAGACCTCGGTGGCGCTCGGCTTCGGCTTTCGGTGCGGTTTTCTCGGCCTCCTGCATATGGAGATCGTGCGCGAGCGCCTGGAGCGAGAGTTCGACCTCGACCTGATCAGCACGGTCCCGAACGTCGAGTACCACGTCTACAAGACCGATGCGAGCATGGAGCTGGTCGAGAATCCGAGCCTGTTGCCGCATGGCTCGGAAGTGGACCGGATCGAGGAGCCGTACGTCAAAGCCCGGATCTTCGCGCCGTCCGAGTACATCGGCGGCATCATGAACCTGGGACAGGAGCGGCGGGGCGTATATGGCGGCATGCAATACCTCGACCCCACGCGCGTCGAGTTCGACTGGGAATTCCCGCTGGCCGAGATCATCCTCGATTTTTACGACAAGCTGAAAACGATCTCACGGGGCTACGCCTCGCTCGATTACGAGTTCCTTGCCTACCGGCCTGGTGACCTCGTCAAACTCGACATGCTCCTCAACGGCGAAGCGGTGGACGCATTCAGCGTTATCATCCACAAGGACAAGGCATACGAGTGGGGCCGCAAGATCGCCGAAAAGCTGAAGGAGCTTATCCCTCGCCAGTTGTTCGAGGTCGTGATCCAGGCGGCGATCGGAACCAAGGTCATCGCGCGCGAGTCGATCCGGCCGCTGCGCAAGAACGTCACCGCGAAGTGCTACGGCGGCGACGTTACCCGCAAGCGGAAGTTGCTCGAGAAGCAAAAAGAAGGTAAGAAGAGGATGAAGCAGGTGGGAACGGTCGAGATACCCCAGGAAGCGTTTCTCGCAGTGCTCCAGGTGGAATAGGAGGTCACATGCACAGCACAATCGTCGCGGCGGTAGCCGGTCTCACGCTCGGTGCATCCTCTCTGGCGGCCGCTCAGGCCTCGCATTCGGCACCCTTCGCGCTGGACCAGGTGCGTTCGTATCCATTCCCGAACGAGCTTGCGGCCGCGGCGACCGGCAGCCGCGTGGCATGGGCGTTCAACGAGCAGGGCCGGCGGAACATCTTTGTCGCCGAAGGGCCCGCGTTCTCCGCGCGGCAGCTCACGCATTACGACCGCGACGACGGCCAGGAGCTGAGCAGCGTCACGGTTTCCGCGAACGGCCAGTGGGTCGTATTCGTCCGCGGCGGAGATCACGGCTCGAATTGGGACGACGGGCTCCCGGTGAACGTCGGCTCGAACCCCACAGCGCCGAAAGTACAGATCTTCAGCGTTCCCTTCGATGGCGGCGATCCGAAACCGATCACGGATGGAGACGAACCGGTCGTTTCCCCGCGCAGCGACGTCGTGGCCTTCGTCAAAGGCGGACAGATCTGGACCGCGCCGATCGACGGCTCGGCACCCGCCAAGGCGCTGTTCACGGCGCGCGGCGAGAACAGCGAGCCGCGTTGGTCGCCCGACGGTTCCCGGCTCGCGTTCGTCGCGAATCGCGGCGATCACTCGTTCATCGGCGTCTACACGAATGACAGCACCGCGATCACTTGGCTCGCGCCGGCGTTCGCGCGCGACCGATCGCCGCGCTGGTCTCCCGACGGTCGACGCATCGCATACGTGCGGCTGCCCGGTGCCGGCGGCGCGCCTGACTCGTTGCTGCCTCCCCGGCCCAATCCGTGGGAGATCTGGACCGGCGACGCCGCGACCGGAGCGGCGCAGCGCCTCTGGAAATCGCCCGAAACGCTGGTGGCCTCCGTGCCGACGACCGACGGCGGGACGAACCTCGGCTGGGGAGCCTCCGACCGGGTCGTCTTCCTTTCTTATCAGGACGGTTGGCCGCACCTCTACTCCATTCCGGCGTCGGGCGGCGCCGCTCTGCTTCTGACTCCGGGCCGCTACATGGCCGAGCATATCGCGCTCAGCGCGGACGGACGCTGGCTCGTGTTTGCGGGCAACATGGGCGCGGACTCGCTCGACATCGATCGGCGCCACGTGGTTCGCGTGCCGGTTGATCGCGCGGCGCCGCAGGTCCTGACGCCCGGCAGCGGCCTCGAGTGGTCGCCGGCGATCACCGGCGACGGCGCGACACTCGTCTTCATCAGCGCGACGCCGCAGCGTCCCCCGTTGCCGGCGTCGCTGCCGCTCGGCAACTCGCGCGCGGCGATCCGCCCCATCGGGGCCGATCGTATTCCGGCGAGCTTCCCGACCGGTCTCGTCACCCCGCGACAGGTGGTGTTCCGCTCAGCGGATGGGTTGACCATTCATGGGCAGTTGTTCGAAGCACCCGGTGGTGGCAACACACGGAAGCCCGCCATCGTCTACGTCCACGGTGGCCCACCGCGGCAAATGCTGCTGGGGTGGCACTACTCGGATTATTACTCCAACGCCTATGCGCTCAATCAGTACCTGGCGAGCCGAGGGTTCATCGTTCTCTCGGTGAATTACCGGTTGGGCATCGGCTACGGCTACGACTTTCATCAGCCGCCCAGCTCGGGCGCGCGCGGCGCCGCCGAGTATCGCGACATTCAGGCGGCGGCCGCCTACCTGCGCGCTCAACCCCGCGTCGATGCGGGCCGCATCGGCATTTACGGCGGCTCGTACGGAGGCTACTTGACCGCGCTGGCGCTGGCGCGGAACTCCGACGTGTTCGCGGCCGGGGTCGATATTCACGGCGTGCACGACTGGTCGGCGTACGCGCGCGGACTCGACCGGCAACGCTACGAGCAGGCTCCCGACCTCGACACGGCAGTCGCTACGGCCTGGCACTCGTCTCCCGTCTCGTCGGTCGCGGGCTGGAAGTCGCCGGTGCTCCTGATTCACGGCGACGACGACCGCAACGTGCGGTTCAGCCAGAGCACCGATCTCGTGCGGCGACTCGCGGCGGCTGGAGTTCGGTTTGAGACGCTCGTGATTCCGGACGACACGCACCATTTCCTGCGGTACGCGAATATTCTGACGGTAGACAAGGCCACAGCGGAGTTCCTGGAGCGGCAGCTCCTGCAGGGAAGCGCCGCGCAAACGCGAGCCACCGGCCGGCAGTAGGAGACGCCGACTTTGAAGAGGCTCACCTCATTGCTGCTGCTCGTGGCTTTCACCGCGAACTGCCGGGCGGTGCTCAATTACCCGAGCGCGCTCGGGCCCAGATACGCCGGCGCGCCCACGCCGACAACCACGGTGCACGCCGACGGTCACGTGCTGCGCGTCGTCACCTACAACGTGCAGTGGGGCAAACACATCGACCGCGCGATCAGTGTGCTCAAGACGCGCGCCCCGCTGCCGGATGCCGACATCGTGGTCCTGCAGGAGATGGATGCTGACGGCACGCGACGCATTGCCGATGCGTTGGGGATGTCCTGGGTCTATTACCCTGCCGCGGTGCACCCCAAGCTGGGACACGACTTTGGGAATGCGGTGTTGTCTCGGTGGCCGATCGTTGAAGACGAAAAGCTGATGTTGCCGCACATCGCCGGGTTGCGCCATGCGCAGCGCATCGCAACCGCGGCGACCGTGCTGGTAGGGACGGTCAAAGTCCGCGTGTACAGCGCCCACCTTGGCACGCCGAGTGACATCCGCCCCTCGAAGCGGCGCGATCAGGCGGACATGATTGTCGCGGATGCGGCGGCGTACGCTCTAGTGATCGTGGCCGGCGACATGAACAGCCATGGCATTGGAAAGGAGTTCGTCGCGAACGGCTTCGTGTGGCCGACGGAGCACAACGGCTTTACCACGGCCCTCTTCAACTGGGACCACGTTTTCTTGAAGGGTTTCACCACGCCAGCACGCGATCAGCGATTCACCGGGATCGTGCGCGACACGCTTGGAACGAGCGACCACGACCCCGTTTGGGCCGTGGCTCAGCTCCCTTGAGCTCGGCCACCCTCGTCGTCCAAACCGCATTTCTGGGCGACGTCGTGCTGACGACGCCGCTATTTTCCGCCCTCGCGGCCGATCATGGTCCCGTGGATGTCGTCACAACGCCGATCGCGGCGCCGTTGATCGAAACGCACCCCGCAGTCCGGAAGGTGATTCCCTACGACAAGCGTGGCAGCGACCGCGGTTGGGCAGGCTTGCGGAATCTCGCGCGGCTGTTGAGGACCGAACGGTACGAGCGTGCCTACCTGCCCCATCGCTCGTTGCGGACCGCCACGCTTGGCGTACTCGCCGGGATTCCCACGCGGATCGGGTTTTCGGGTGCCTGGTCCTTCCTCTATACAGAGGCTCGGCCCAAACCCGCTCTAGGGCACGAAAGCGACCGGCTGCTGGCCCTCGCGAACAAGCCTCCGGGGGTCTATCCTCCCCAACTGCGGCCAACGGCCGAGGACGAACAGGTCGTAGCGCAGGTGCTCGAGGAGGTTGGCCTCGACGGGGATGTACCGTTCGTGGCATTGGCGCCCGGCTCCATTTGGGGAAGCAAGCGGTGGCCGTATTATCCCGAACTGGCCCACCGGGTGGCGGCGAAACGGATACCCGTGGTCGTCGTGGGTGGTCCGGCCGACCTCGACGAAGGGTCGCAAATCGTGGCAGCCGTGGCGGCGGCACAACGCGTCTCAGCGCAGAATACGTGCGGAAGGCTCAGCCTCCGGCAATCGGCGGCGCTCATTGGACGCGCGGCACTGCTGGTGACGAACGACAGCGCACCGCTGCATCTGGCGACTGCGATGGGGACGCCGATCGTCGCCTTGTTCGGCCCCACGGTGGCGGAGTTCGGGTTTGGGCCGCTCCGCCCCGGGGACGTGGCACTGGGCATCGACGAGCTGCCATGCCGACCGTGCTCGTCGCACGGTCCACCGCAGTGCCCGTTGGGACATCACCGCTGTATGCGTGAGCTCACTGTTGAGGCCGTGATCGCGGCCATTGAGGAACTTGGTGCGCTACGTCGTCGGGGTTGACGTTGGGGGGACGAATCTCGTCGCCGGAGTCCTCGCCGAGGACGGCTCCGAGATTCACGGTGTTGTCTCCGAGCCGACCATGGCGGCCCAGGGGGCGGACGCCGTCACGGCGCGCATCATCAAGCTCGCGAAGGCATGCATTGCCGAGTCTGGCAAGAAAGTCGAGGGAGTAGGCATCGGCTCGCCGGGGCCCCTCAACACGAAGACCGGCGTGGTACTGCTCACGCCCAACCTCGGCTGGACGAACATGCCGCTCCGCGATCGTGTGAGCGAGGGGCTGGGCCTTCCCGCCACGCTCGATAACGACGCCAACTGCGCCATCTTCGGCGAGTGGTGGCGCGGCGCGGCAGTCGGCGCGAAATACGTCATCGGGCTCACCCTCGGCACGGGGATTGGCGGCGGGATCGTCATCGATGGCGCGATCTACCACGGCGTGACCGATGTCGCGGGGGAGTTCGGGCACGTCACGATCGATGCCAACGGGCGGCGCTGCAAATGCGGCAACTACGGCTGCATCGAGGCGTACGCGGCCGGACCGGCGATCGCCGAGCGTGCGGTCGAAGGCGTCGAGTCGGGCGTGGACACGTCGCTGGCGCAGTACGTGAAGGGCGATCTCTCGAAGCTCACGGCCCAGATTGTCTACGAAGCGGCAAACGACGGCGACCAATGGGCGCTCGAGGTTGTGCACGAGACCGCCAGGCTGTTGGGCGCGGCGGTGGCGAGCTTCATCAACATCTTCAATCCTGAAGTCGTGGTGATCTGCGGTGGAGTCACGCAGGCCGGAGACAAGCTCTTCCACCCCCTGCGCAGCGAGGTCAAGCGGCGCGCATTCAAGCCGGCCTGGGAAGCGTGCAAGATCGTCCCGGGAACTCTTCCCGGTACCGCAGGAGTGTTCGGCGCCGCGGCAGTCTTCATCCAGAAACATTGGGGCCTGCGCTGAAGCGACTGGGTGTCATCGGGTCGATGGTGTGGGACACGATTCATGGCCGCGATCCCGCCCAAGCCGCCGTTCAGGAATGGGGCGGCATCTCGTACGCACTCGCCGCGCTCGATGCTACGCTCCCCGAGGATTGGCAAATCGTTCCGCTGATCAAGGTCGGTAGAGATCTCGCGGCCAAAGCGAACCAGTTCTTGTCCGGCTTACGGCGCACGGCGCACGGCGCACGCTTTTTGGAAGTTCCCGAGCCCAACAATCGCGTCACGCTGCGCTACGAATCTGCGGAGCGGCGCTGCGAGCAGATGAGCGGCGGAGTGTCACCCTGGACGTGGCCCGAGCTCGGCCCGCTGGTGCAGGACCTCGACGCGGTCTACGTCAATTTCATTTCGGGCTTCGAGATGAGTCTCGACACCGCACAGCTGTTACGGCGCGGATTCCCCGGATTCATCTACGCCGATCTTCACAGCCTTTTCCTCGCAAAGGAACCGGACGGCACTCGAGTCCCTAGCCCCCTGCCCCAAGCCCCTACGTGGTTCGGCTGTT
>Ga0307290_10000066_pt1 | contig 38198 bp, 37 predicted proteins | sample ER_DNA_144_FD_194472 | JGI IMG/M metagenome (GOLD analysis project Ga0307290, IMG submission 194472) | Bulk soil microbial communities from the East River watershed near Crested Butte, Colorado, United States - ER_DNA_144 | ecosystem: Environmental > Terrestrial > Soil > Floodplain | place... | reverse complement strand
CGGCTTGGCGGATCTCCTCAGGCACGGGCTGGCATCTACGACAGGGCGGCATCCTGGGAGCGGACCGGCTCGAGCGCGAGGTCGAGCACCTCCGCCAGCGTCATCACGGGATGGAAGGTCATCTGCTCGCGAACCGTCTCGGGCACGTCGTCCAGGTCCGGCCGGTTTCGTTCCGGCAGGATCACGTCCGTGAGTCCCGCAGCGTGCGCGGCCAGCACCTTCTGCTTCAGGCCGCCGATCGGAAGCACGCGGCCCTGCAGCGTGACCTCCCCGGTCATGCCGACGGTGTGCTTCACGGGCCGTCGCGTCAGGAGCGAGGCGAGAGCTGTCGCCATCGTGATGCCGGCACTCGGCCCGTCCTTTGGGATCGCACCGGCCGGGACGTGAACGTGGAAGGACCGGTCGGTGAACTCCTGCGGGTCGATGCCGAGATCCTCGGTGTGCGCCCGCACGTACGAGAGCGCGATGCGCGCCGACTCCTTCATGACGTCGCCGAGCTGGCCGGTGAGGATCAGGCCTTCGCTGGCTCCTTCCATGGTGGTGGCCTCGACGAACAGGACGTCGCCGCCCGTGCCGGTGACGGCCAGCCCTGTTGCGACACCCGGGACGGCTGTTCGCTCAGCGGCCTCCTGGAAGAACTTCTGCCGGCCGAGCGCGTCGCGGACGATCTCGAGGTCGACGCCCACGGGCACCTCGATCTCCTTTGAGACGATGCGCGTGGCTGTCTTTCTCAGGATCGTCCCGAGCTCGCGCTCGAGCTGGCGAACGCCTGCCTCGCGCGTGTACTCGGTGATCACCGTCTCGATGACGGCATCGTGGATCTCGACCTCGTCGGCGAGGAGCCCGTTTCGCTCGACCTGCCGGGGCCAGAGATAGCCCCGAGCGATCGCGACCTTCTCGTCGACCGTGTAGCCGTCAAAGCGGATGACCTCCATGCGGTCGAGGAGGGGGCTAGGAATCGTGTCGGCCACGTTGCCTGTCGCGATGAAGAAGACCTCCGAGAGGTCGAGCTCAACGTCGAGGTAGTGATCGCGGAAAGAGTGGTTCTGTGCCGGGTCGAGCACTTCGAGGAGGGCCGACGACGGGTCTCCGCGCCAGTCCGCGCCGACCTTGTCGACCTCGTCGAGCATGATCACCGGATTCATCGTCTCGGCGTCACGAAGCGCGCGGACCAGGCGTCCCGGGAGCGCACCGATATAGGTACGTCGGTGCCCACGGATCTCAGCCTCGTCGCGCACGCCGCCCAGTGACATCCGGACGAACTCGCGGCCGAGGGCACGCGCGACCGACTCGCCGATAGATGTCTTGCCTGTGCCGGGCGGGCCGATGAGCGTCAGGATCGCGCCTGAGCGCTTGTCCTCCTGGATCCCACGCTCCTGGCGGAGCTTCCGGACCGCGAGGTACTCGACGATTCGATCCTTCACGTCCTCGAGGCCGGCGTGGTCCGCATCGAGGATCTCGCGCGCGTTCACGGGGTCGAGAACGTCTTGGGAGCGCTTCGACCACGGCACCGCGATCAACCAGTCGAGGTACGTGCGGATCATCGAGGACTCGCCCGTCGACTCGCCCATCCGCTCGAGCCGATCGAGCTCTTTCTCCGCCTGCTTCTGCACCTCCTCGGGCATGCCGGCGTCAGCGATCTTCTCGCGGTACTCCTCGACGATCGAGCCCTCGTCCTCGCCGAGCTCTTTGCGGATCGAGTCCATCTGGCGGCGGAGGAAGTAATCGCGCTGCTGCTTCTGTGCACCGGATTCGACGTCCTCACGGATGCGCTTGCGAACCTGGAGCTGGGCGAGCACCTCTCGCTGGTACTCGACCGCGAGCTTGAGGCGCTCCACGACGTCGACAGCCTCGAGCAGCTTGACCTTCTGCTCGAAGGAAAGCTCTGGCGAGTAACCGGCGGTGTCGCCGAGAGCACCTGCGTCGGAGATGGAGCGGACGAAGGCAGAGATTCGCTCGTCGGCTCCGCGGACTTCCAGAATCTCCTCCACGACAGCGCGGTACTCGCGCTCGAGCTCGCGCGTCACGGTCGGAGCGGGATTCTCATCCGGACGCTCGTCGACATCCGCTCGCAGCTGGCCGGAGGCATCGCTCTCGGCCGCGCCGATCACAGCACGATGAAGCCCGTTCAGATTGACGGCCTGGACGCCGCCGGGCAGTCGGACTTTGTCCGTCACCTCGACGACGGTGCCTACGCTCGCGTAGTCACCCTCGTGTCGCGGGACGAGCACGACCTTGTCCTCGTCACCCGTGTCGATCGTCAGGGTGAGACTCATGTTTGGGAAGACGACGGTGTCTTCCAGGGGAATCAAAAGAAGCTTGCTCATTGGGTGAATTGGTCCTCTCTCGGTCGCCATGTGCCAGTAACTATACCAAATGTAGTTACTTCGCAGGCGGCCGCGAGGAGCTCGTTGGGCGCCTTAGCGAACGAGCCGGCAGACGTCGCGCGGACGGGGGACATATGGGATCTCGAGCTCCCCCGCGATGAGCGTCCCGTACCCGAGCACGCGACCGAGGAGGCTCTGCTCGACCTCGACCGCACCGACACGGGAGAGCCGAACGGCTGCGGCGCGGCGGCTCAGGACCCCGTGCACGACGAAGAGCTTCTCGCTCGTCAGGACGAGCTCGGTGCGGTCCCAGCGCCAGACGGCTCCGAGCGCCAGGACGGCGGCCGCCCCGAGAAGGCCCGCTCCGAGCGGGGCGAAGAGCCAATGGACGCGCGTTCCGTAGAGGATGAGCGCAGTCCCCAGACCCGCGACCGCGAACGCACGAGCCAGCGGAAAGGCGAGCGCGATGCCATGCTGGCGTGCTTCCAGCTGGACTTCCTCCCCCGGAGAGAGATACCCGCGCATGGGTGGCGCCTTCGGCACGGGGTGCGGCGCTCCTGCTGCACGCCTGGGGAAGGCCGCGGCGCCGGGAAGGCGAGATTCGAAAGCAGGACCCCCGCGCCCGTGAAATTCGTCCCCCGGGGGTCCCCCCGATTACCGGTTCCCCCGCGGTAAGCCTAGCTCGCGGCCGCGGGCATGTGTTGCACGGAGTGAGGCGAACCTGTGCAGCACTCGGACAAAGACGCGCACGAGCTCATCGCAACGACTGCATCGACCTGGCGCGCGTCGAGACTCCGGATCAGGCCTTGCGCCAGCGGCCAAAGACGAGGCCGCCGACGGTCACCCCGAGCCCGAAGGTGCCGAGTACGAATCCACCCACTGCGAGGGACTTCCGCCAGCCTGACATGCGCGACCAGCGTCCGAGTGCCTCCTGCTCCTCAGGCGAGAGCGGCTCGCCTCGTCGCTTCTTCCGTCCGGCCGCCCCGGCACGCAATCCGACGTAGATGTCATCGAAGATCTCAGCAGGCTCGTCAACCATGGACTCACTATAGTCTGCCCGCCTGATGCCGCTCCTACGCGTCCTCCAGGTGTCGGATTTACACGCTGGAACGCAGGAGGAGCCTGAGGTCGAGGGCGATCTACGCACGCTCGTGGCCGAGACTCAGCCCGAGCTCGTGATCGCGAGCGGCGATCTCACGCACAGGAACATGAGGGCACAGCACGACCGCGCGGCCGCGCTGCTCCGCTCCCTGGATACGCCCCTCCTGGTCATTCCGGGCAATCACGACATCCCGCGGTGGCCGCCCTGGCGCTTCACGGCCACTTTCGACGAATTCACCAGGGTCTGGGGACAGACGGAGTCCACCTATCGCTCCGACCGGCTCGTTGTCTGCGGGCTGAACTCCGTGCGGCCGTGGAAACAGCAGGGCGGTGCACTCCGGCCCAACCAGATCGAGCAGGTCCGCGGCTGCTTCGCCGACGCAGCCCCCGGCGCCCTCAAGATCGTCGCCTTGCACCACCATCTGCTCGGAGCGCCCTGGCGTTCCACGAAGCGGACGATCGCGAACCGAAGCACGGTCCTCGGCGGCCTTGTCGACGCGGGCGCGGAGCTGATCGTCTCGGGCCACGTCCACCAAGCGGCGGTCGCGGAGCGGAGGGAGTTCGAAGTCGTTCACGGTCAGGTGCACGGCACCACTGTGGTCACGGCGCCCGGACTGGGCCAGCCGCGCCCCAAACGGCGTGGTGAGGCAAGGGGCTTGCATCTCTACGAGGCGGAGGATCGCTCGCTCCGGGTTCTCACGTTCGCCTGGGCGGAGACGTCCTGGGCGCAGATCGCCGACCGCCGGTTCCCGCGCGGCCTCGAGCCGCTCGCCTCACTCGGCTAGCGGTCCAGTTCCGGAGGGCCGGCCTCGCGCTTCGTGGGCCAGAGAACCTAGAGTCGAAGAGACATGCCCCGGGGTCTCGTCCTTCTCCTCGCTGCCGCGGCTTTCGTCGCGGGTTGCACGCCCATGAGCGAGGTTTCGCCGAAGCAGTCGGCGGCCGAACATGAGCTCTTCGTCGGCGTGACGGAGGACGCGCTCAAGCTCGAGCCCGACTCCGCACTGCCGGTCGCCCGCGAGCTCGGAGTCGCGACTTTCCGGATCACGGTTCCGTGGGAACCTGGAGCACGGACGCTGCCGCCGGACGTGGTCGCCCAGCTGGACGCGATGATGACGGCGCGAGCCTCCGAACGGGTCGTCGTAGCCCTCTACGGCCAGGCGGACTCCGCGCCACTCGACGAGACGGCCCGGGACGACTATTGCGCGTACGCGGCGGACCTCGTCGAGCGCTACCCGGCCATCAAAGACCTGGTCGTCTGGAACGAGCCGAACAAGAGCTACTTCTGGCAGCCCCAGTTTGACGAGCTGGGTGCGAGCGCGGCGCCGGCCGCCTACGTCGAGCTCCTCGCGCACTGCTGGGACGTCCTCCACGACCTCCGGCCGAAGGTAAACCTGATCGCCCCCGCAACCGCGCCAAAGGGAAACGACCTCCCGGACGCGCGGAGCAACATCTCGCACTCGCCGGGCAAGTTCATCCGGGAGATGGGGCTCGCGTACCGGAGGAGTGGCCGCGACGAGCCGCTCTTCGACACGGTCGGCCACCACGCTTACGGGGCGAACTCGGCCGAGCCGCCTGCCACCGACCATCGCGGCTCGACGATCGCCGAGGGCGACTACGCCGATCTGATGGCGGCGCTGTCCGAGGCCTTCACAGGGACGGCCCAGGCGGTCCCGGGCGCGTGCGTGGAGGAGCGTTGCACCTTCATCTGGTATCTCGAAATGGGTTTTCAGACGACCGTGATTCCCGAAAAGCTTCCGGTGTATACGGGTGAAGAGAACGTCGAGACGATCCCGCCTGAGGAACAGAGCGCGCAGTTCGAGCGGGCCGTCGGGCTTGCGTACTGCCAGCCCTTCGTGCGTGGCTTCTTCAACTTCCTGATGTGGGACGAGGCAAGCCTCGAAGGCTGGCAGTCGGGCGCGTTCTGGGCCGACCGGACGCCCAAGCCCTCGTACGAGGGCTTGAAGGGGGTCATCGCGGATGCCACCGCCGGTCGCATCGACTGCTCGACGGTGGAAGGGGCTCCAGCCTCCTAGGCGGCAGGCTCTGCGGCTGCCATGAGCTCCCGTCGCAGGTTCTTGATCTCGTCGCGGAGCTTGGCCGCGTACTCGAACCGCAGTTCCTGCGCGGCGGCGAACATCTCCTCCTCGAGCGTGACGACGAGCTTCTCGAGCTCGTCGATGCTCAGGCCCTCGACCTTGCGGTCCTTCCGCCGGCGCCTGCCCGGAACTGTCGGCGACTCGAGCGAGAGGAACTCGGCGATGTCCGAGACGCCCTTGACGATCGACTCGGGCGTGATCCCGTGCTCCTCGTTGTAGCGAAGCTGGATCTCCCGCCGGCGCGTAGTCTCGTCGATCGCGCCTTTGATCGCCTCGGTCAGCTTGTCGGCGTACATGATCACCTTGCCGTTGATGTTCCTCGCGGCCCGCCCGATCGTCTGGATGAGCGCCGTCTGGCCCCGCAGGAAGCCCTCCTTGTCGGCGTCGAGGATCGCCACGAGCGAGACCTCCGGCAGGTCGAGCCCCTCCCGCAGCAGGTTGACGCCGACGAGCACGTCGTACTCTCCCAGCCGGAGCTCGCGGATGATCTGGATCCTCTCCAGCGTGTCGATCTCGGAGTGGAGGTAGCGCGCCTTGACGGCCGATTCGAGCAGATAGTCGGTGAGATCTTCGGACATCTTCTTCGTTAGCGTCGTGACGAGGACGCGCTCGCCGGCCTCCTCTCTCCGGCGGATCTCGTTCAGGAGGTCGTCGATCTGGTGTGTGGTCGGCCGGAGCTCGACCTCGGGGTCGACGACTCCGGTCGGCCGGATGATCTGCTCCGCGACCCGGGTCGACTGCCGCAGCTCGTAGGCCCCTGGCGTCGCCGAGACGAACACGGCCTGGTTCACCTTGCCGAGGAACTCGTCGAAGCGAAGTGGGCGATTGTCGAGCGCGGACGGGAGCCGGAAGCCGTGCTCGACGAGCGTCTGCTTGCGCGAGCGGTCGCCCTCATACATGCCGCCGATCTGCGGCACGGTCTGATGCGACTCGTCGATCAGGACCAGGAAATCACTCGGGAAGTAGTCGAGGAGCGTGTGCGGGGCCGTCCCGGGCTCGCGCCCGTCCAGAATCCGCGAGTAGTTCTCGATCCCGTTGCAGTAGCCGAGCTCCTTCATCATCTCGAGGTCGTACTCGGTTCGCTGTCGGATCCGGTGCGCTTCGAGCAGCTTTCCCTGCGACTCGAAGAGCTTGACCTGCTCCTCCAGCTCGTGCCTGATCTCGTCCACGGCGCGGTCGATCGTCGGCTGCGAAGTCACGTACTGCGTCGCCGGGAAGATCGCGAGATGCGGGAGCTTCGAATGGATCTCGCCGGTGAGCGGATCGAAGTGCGTGATCTGCTCCACTTCGTCGCCGAAGAACGAGATCCGGTACGCCGACTCCATGTGCGCCGGTTGCACCTCGACGACGTCGCCGCGGACTCGGAAGCGGCCGCGACCGAGAAAGGCGTCGTTCCTCGCGTACTGGATGTCCACGAGCTTGCGCAACATCAGGTCGCGGTCGATCTCCTGCCCGGCCGCGAGCAGCACGGTCTTGTCCTCGTATTCCTTCGGCGACCCGAGGCCGTAGATGCACGAGACCGACGCGACGATGACCACGTCGCGGCGGACGAGGAGTGCGCTCGTAGCCGCGTGGCGGAGCCGGTCGATGTCGTCGTTGATCGAGGCGTCCTTCTCGATGTAGAGATCGGCCTGGGGAACATACGCCTCCGGCTGGTAGTAGTCGTAGTAGGAGACGAAGTACTCGACGGCGTTCTCCGGCAGGAACTCTCGGAACTCGTTGCAGAGCTGCGCGGCGAGCGTCTTGTTGTGGGCGATGACTAGCGTCGGCCGCTGCACCTTCTCGATCAGCCAGGCCATCGTCGCCGTCTTTCCGGTGCCCGTCGCACCGAGGAGCGTCTCGAACTGCTCGCCTGAGTTAATGCCCTCGGCAAGGGATTCGATCGCTCGCGGCTGGTCGCCGGTAGGTCTGTAGGCGCTCGAGACGCGGAAGTCGGGCACGGCTTCCATCGTAGCCCGCGACCCCGGACTCAGAGCCGTCGCCGTGGAGGAATACCATGTCAGAAGTGCGCGGATGGGTCCATCGCCTGCTGGCGCTGCTCATCGTCGGCGTCGCACTCCTTTCCGCGGTGAGCGGAGCGGGAGCCGCGACCCGGCCGAACATCGTGTTCGTCCTGACGGACGATCAGCGCTTCGACACGCTCGGGGCGATGCCGACCGTCCAGCGTGATCTCGTCGGACGGGGCGTGACGTTCACGAACGCGTTCGTCGTGAACGCCCTCTGTTGCCCGAGTCGCGCGAGCATCCTGACGGGCCGCTACTCGCACTCCACCAACGTCTACGGAAACAACGGCCAATACGGAGGCTTTGGATCGTTTCGCGACCGCTCGACGGTCGGTACGTGGCTCCGGTCGGCCGGCTATCGCACGGGCTACGTGGGGAAGTACCTGAACGGCTACAGACGCTCGTACGTTCCGCCGGGGTGGGATCGCTGGGTGGCGTTCACTCGAGTCGGCTACGACCGCTACGAGCTGAACGTGGACGGCTCCCGGCGCCGGTATTGGCCGGGGAACCCGGCCCACTACTCCACGGATGTCTTGACGAGACAAGCGACTCGCTTCATCCGGGCTGCACACAAGCCGTTCCTCCTGGTCTACGCGCCGTTTGCTCCACACTCCCCGGCTGTCCCGGCCCTGCGCCACGCGAATGCGTTCGAGGCCACGGAGCCCTGGCGGCCCCCGAACTACAACGAGCAGGACGTCTCCGACAAGCCAACGTGGATCCGGCAGATTCCCCCCTGGAGTCACGACCAAGGGCTGAATGCGGATCTCTTCCGCCGCCGTCAGCTGCAGACGCTCCTCGCAGTCGACGACGGCGTCAACTCGCTGCTTGGCGAGCTCCGCCGGCGCCGCATCCTCAGGGACACCATCGTGGTCTTCATGTCCGACAACGGCTACAGCTGGGGAGCTCATCGCGTCGAGGGCAAGGGCGTGCCCTACGAGGAGAGCATCCGCGTTCCGCTCGTCATCCGGTACGACCGCCTCTTCCGCGGGTCGAGAATCGAGACCCGCACGGCCCTGAACATCGACCTCGCTCCGACCTTCGCGGCCGCCGCCCGTGCGAAGCGGGCGCGGGTGGACGGCCAGAGCCTGCTCGGAATCGTCGGAGGCTCCGCGGCTCCAGGGCGGGACGACTTTCTGGTCGAGCACCTCCGTGGGGCGCCGTATCCGGCGATGCCGACGTACTGCGGCGTCCGAAGCTCCACCTGGAAGTACGTCTTCTACGGAACGGGCGAGGACGAGCTCTACGACTTGACGGCCGACCCCTACGAGCTCAAGAGTCGCGCCGCGGACCCCGCGTACCGGACCCAGGTGGTGGCAATGCGCGCCCGCCTGGACACGCTCTGTACGCCGACCCCTCCGGACTTCTCGCGCTCGTGGCTCTGCATGGTCGCGGCAGCGCCGGGGGGTGGCCCGCTCACCGGCACCGATCTCGCCGACTTCATCTGTGGCGGGCCCGGGGCGGACTCGGTCGCTGCTTTGGACGGGAGCGATGCCGTCCTGGCGGGCGCAGGGAACGACACGATCGACGGAGGCGCGGGGGACGACGAGCTCCGGGGCGGGTCCGGCTCCGACTCCATCTTCGGCGGCTCCGGGGACGACCGGCTCTTCGCCCGGGACCTCGTCTCCGACTACTTGGAATGCGGCCAGGGATACGACGTCGTCGTTGCCGACCCGGTCGACACGGTCGCGGCGGACTGCGAGCTCCGCCTCGCGCGCCGGCCCTAGGGACTAGGCAGGGCCGAGCTCGTCGCCGTAGGCGCGACGATAGATCTTCCGGAGCTCGAGGACCTCGTCGACGTACTGCCTTGTCTCCGGAAAGCCTATCTCACCCCCGGCGGCTTCCCACTCGTCGACGTTCGCCTGGCCCGCGTTGTATGCCGCGAGAGCGAGGGGCACCTCGCCATACTTGCGGATCAGGCGCCTGAGGTAGAACGCTCCGTACCGGACGTTGATCTCCGGGTCCTCGAGGTCGGAGACCACGAACTTGTGCCCGCCTGTGTGCACGGCGATCCCCTTGGCCGTTTCCGGGAGAAGCTGCATGAGCCCGACGGCGCCGGACGAGGATCGCGCGTTCGCATCGAACTTGCTCTCCCGGTAGATCACGGCCGCGAGAAGAGCCGGATCGAGGTCGTAGTTCTTCGCGTGCCCGACGACGATGTGTTGATACTCGAGCGGGTAGCGCATCCGTGCGTACCAGGCCGGCTTTGTCTCCTCGACGAAGAAGAACCCGCCCGCGAGCGCCCCAAGGGCGACGATGACCGCGAGAGCTCGTGTCATTTCGTAAGCCTCGCCAGCACGTCGGCGGCGAAGGCGTCCAGATCCTCCCTAGACCCGTCGTTTACGTAGGCGAAGTCGGCACGCCGGAGCTTCTCATCGTCCGGGATCAGCCGGCCCCCACGCCGGTCGGTGACGAGAACCTTGCGAGAGGCTCGCACGTCCGGGGACGCAGTCACGGCGACGACCTTGTCGAAGCGGGTCTCGCCGCCGACCTCGTACAGAAGAGGCACTTCCGTGATGCACACCTCGGGCGGCTCGTCCAGGTCACCGAGCTGCTCACGCCAGCGCAGGTAGGTGGCGACGACAAGTGGGTGCAGAAGCTCTTCGAGCCACTTCAGCTGCCGCCGGCTCGAGAAGACGATGCGGGCGACGGCGCCGCGGTCGATCTCCCCGTCTGGCCCGAGTACCTCCTCGCCGAAGCGCTCGACCACGGCCCGCTTCACGTCCGCGTCCTGGCGCAGGAGGGTGTGCACGATGTCGTCGCTCGAGACAACCGCGGCGCCCTGGCGCTCGAACGCATGCAGAAGCTCGCTCTTCCCGGCCCCGATTCCGCCCGTGACGGCCACGGAGACGGGGCGGGAGGATCTAGGCCTGCTCGTCGTCCTCAGGCTGGACGGACGGCTCGGGCTCGGGCTCATCGCCCGCGTCCTGGTCCTCGAGCGCGACTGCCTCGTCGGCAGCCTCGGCCGGAGCGGGATCCTCGGACGCGGCATCCTCGGATGCCGTCTCTTCGGTCAACGCAGAGTCTTCGGGCTGGGTCGACTCGACCGTTTCTTCGAGCGCGGGAGCTTCCTCGGCAGTCGCCAGATTCTCCGCGAAGACTTCCTCCGAGAGGCCGAGCGACTCAGCCGACGCAGTCGTCGGGCCGTCGTCGCCCTCCTCGACACGCTTCAGTGAGAGCGAGAGGCGCCGGCGCTCGGCGTCCATCTCGATGATCTTCGCCTTGACGACGTCCCCCTGCGAGACGATCTCGCGCGGATTCTCGACGTGGTGCTGTGCCAGCTCGGAGATATGCACGAGGCCCTCGACGCCCGGGAGGATCTCCACGAAGGCCCCAAAGGTAACGACCTTGGTCACCTTCCCCTCGATGACATCGCCCTGGTCGTGTGTGTCGACGACCTGCTGCCAGGGATCCGTCTGAGTCTGCTTGAGCCCCAGGGAGATCCGCTGGCGGTCGCGATCGATGTCGAGCACCTTGACGCTGACTTCCTGACCGATCTCGAGGAGCTCGGAAGGGTGGTTGACGTGGCTCCAGGAAAGCTCGGAGATGTGGATGAGCCCGTCGATGCCGTCGAGGTCGACGAAGGCGCCGAAGTCGACGATGTTCGAGATCGTGCCGGTGACGACGTCGCCCGGCGAAAGCCGGTCGAGAATCGCCTGGCGCATCTCCTTACGCTCCTCCTCAATCACAGCGCGGCGCGAGAGAACGACGTTGTTGCGGCTCCGGTTCAGCTCGATCACCTTGGAGCGAAGCGTCTTGCCGAGAAAGTCGTCCAGGTCCTGGACTCGACGGATATCGACGAGCGACGCGGGCAGGAACCCGCGGACCCCGAGGTCGAGGATGAGACCGCCCTTGACCACCTCGATCACGGTGCCCTCGACGGGCTCGCCGCTTTCGGCAGCGCGCTCGATCTTCTTCCAGGCCATCTCGAAGCGTGCGCGCTTCTTGGAGAGGATCAGCCGCCCTTCGGTGTCCTCCTTGGTGAGGACGAGCGCGTCGATCTCGTCGCCGAGCTGCACCTCGCTGGCCGGGTCGACCGAGCGGCGGATCGAGAGCTCCGAGACCGGAATGACGCCCTCGGACTTGTAGCCGATGTCGACCAGCACCTCGTCCTTGTCCACACGGACGACCGTGCCGCTCACCACCTCACCCTCGTTGATCGTCGGGAAGGTGGAGTCGTAATCGGGGATCAGCTCCCCGTCTGGACCGCGCGTCCAGACACCTTCCTCTTCCAGCCTGGGGTCTGCCTCAGTAGCGGTTTGTTCCTGCACCATCGCGGAAGCGCGCATTATAGCTGCAAGAAATGAGACCCCGAGACCTCCTGATCGTGGCTGCGGTGCTCCTTGTCGCGGGATTCGCGGCGGCGGACGCGCTTCGTGGACTGGGAGGCGGTCCAGCCGCTACTCCACCGACCGCGCCCGCCGGGACCCAGAGCAGCGAATCGATCACCGCTCCTCCTGTACGGCGCATCCGCGGCTTTACCCTCGGGCGGCTCCCCGGCCGCATCGTGTTCACCGGGGAAACATGCGTGATCCAGGAGCTCGACCTACCGACCGGAACGATCTTCCCGCTCCACCGCCTCGCAGGCACGTGCAAGCTCTGGTCGCCGCGCCACTCCGAGCGGCTTGCCTACAGCCTTCCGTCGAGGCGTCGCTCCGTGGTGCCCTTCCGCGTCGTCGATCTGGACCACGCCTATCTGGACCTGGGCCAGTTCCAGGCCCGCATCGACTCGATCGTGTGGACGCCCGACGGCCAGCGTGTGGCCTGGTGCGACGCGCGCGGGAAAGGCCGGGAGCTCGAGATCGGCGAGGCGGTCCCCGCCAAGCTCCCGGGGTGCCCTGCGGGCTACACGGACGTCGGCAACCTGGTCTACGTGCAGGGACGCGAGCTCCGGGTCGGGGACCGCCTTCTCGTCCGGGCGAGCGGGGGCATCGACGCAATCTCGTTCGGAGACGACGGATCGGTCGCGCTCGCGGTCGACGGGCGGACGATCCAGGTCTACCGGCGAACGGGCGGGCAACTTTCGTCCGCCGCGGAGTTCGGACTGGCGCCTCCGCTCCAGGGACGAGTGCCCACCTTTTCGCCCGACAACTGTGGCGCGTTCTTCCGAACCCCGTACGACGACCGCGTGGAACGCATCTCAATCATCGACCTCGGCTGCCTGCCGGGCGACGGCGAACAAAGCTTTCCCGGCCACGCAGCTGCCTGGTCGCCGGACGGCCGCTGGATCGCCGTAGCCGGCCGGGCGGCCATCCTCTTCCATGCGGTCGACGGCCACAGTGACACGATCCGGTTCAGCACCGCGGCGACCGATCTCGCCTGGAAGGGATAAGTGCGAACGTCGACCATCGTCCTGGTCGCCGGTCTCGTCGCGATTGCCGGCTTTGCCCTCGCCGACGCGCTGCGGGGCGAGAACCACGATACGCCGGCGGTGGCGGAGTCCGAATCGACCACCAGCCGTCCGGCAGCGCCTGCGTTCGAGGGGACGCTCCCGCCGGACCTGCTCACCGGCCGCCTCGTCTTCACCGACAGCAACTGTGACCTCGGCGTCGCCGACCTCGCCCGTGCCGTGGTCGTCCACGTTCGCGACGTGGAGACGAACTGCGCGCTCTCGGCCCCCGTTCGCTCGCGAAGGATCGCATACGGATTCGGCCCGCTCGGCCGGGAGACGCTCTCCTACCGCGTCACCGACTTCTCACGGCCCGAGCAAACCCAAGGCGTTCTGCGGGCGCAGCCCGGGTCGATCGTCTGGAGCCATGATGGTGCGCGTGTCGCCTGGTGCAGCCTGGCCGGACGCGGATATGAACTGGAGATCGGCGCGGGAAAGCGACCTCTCGCGTTTTGCCCCGTCGCCTACACACGGAAGGGTGAACCCGTCCGGTCCGACGGCCGTCGCCTCCTCGCAGGGTCACGGGCTCTGATCCCGCCCAGTCCCGGTCGAATCACGGCTGCTTCGATCGGAGTCGATCGGTCGCTCGCCGTCGTGCTTGACGGCGAGCGCATCGTCGTAATGCAGCAGGGTGTGCGCATAGCCGAGATACGGATTCCGACCCGCGTGCGCAACGTCGTCCCGACGTTTTCCCCCGACAACTGTGGTGCGATCCTTCTGACACCCCACCGCGGGCAGCCGCCACGCGTCATCGTGCTCGACCTTTGCGGCGGGCATGACCCCGTGCGCCACCTTCCCGGGCTCAGGGCCGTCTGGTCTCCGGACGGACGGTGGCTCGCCGTCGCCGAAGAGCGGACGATCGTCTTCTACCCCCTGGACGAGCGTGGCTTTCCCTTCCGTTTGCCGGGCACCGCGAACCAGCTCGTGTGGCAACGCTAGTCGCCGCTGCGCTAGGTCTTCGCCTCGTTCCAGTCGTCCCCGGAGCCGATGTCGACCGCGAGCGGCGGGTCGAGCGGATAGGCGCCACACATCTCCTCCCGGAGGAGCTCCCGCACCGCAGGGACCTCGGGCTCGGGAACCTCGAGCAGGAGCTCGTCGTGCACCTGGAGGACGAGCCGCGCCGAGCGGCCCTCGTCGCGGAGCCTGTGGTGAATCGACACCATGGCTGCCTTGATCACGTCCGCGGCCGTCCCCTGCATGACCGAGTTCACAGCCAGCCGCTCCCCCAGGGAGCGAGTCTGGCGATTCGAGGCTTTCAGCTCCGGAACGGGACGGCGACGGCCGAAGAGCGTCGTCACGTAGCCGTCCTGCTCGGCCTGCTCGATCGTCCGCTGGATGAAATCCTGGACGAGCGGGAAGCGCGCCAGATACGTCTCGATGTACTCGGCCGCCTCTTCCCGCGGGATGTCGAGGTTCTCCGAGAGCCCGAACGCGGAGATGCCGTAGATGATCCCGAAGTTCACCATCTTGGCGACGTTCCGCTCGTCCTTCGTGAGGGTTGCCTGGTCCTTGCCGAGCACCTCGGCGGCAGTGGCCGCGTGGATGTCCTCGCCGGCCGCGAACGCATCGCGCAGCTTGGGCTCGCCCGAAACGTGCGCGAGAATCCGAAGCTCCACCTGCGAGTAGTCGGCGGAGAGAAGCCGCGACCCGGGCTCGGCCACAAAGGCGCTTCGGATCTCGCGGCCGAGCTCGGTCCGAATCGGGATCGCCTGGAGGTTCGGGTTCGTGGTCGAAAGCCTGCCGGTGGAGGCGACGGCCTGGTTGAAGGTCGTGTGCAGTCGCCCGTCGTCTTCCGAGATGAGGCCCGGCAGGGGGCCCAGATAGGTGTTCAGGAGCTTCGAGTACTCGCGCCACTCCTCGATCACCTCGACGATCGGATTGTCCCCCCGGATTGACCGCAGTACGCGCGTGTCGGTGGAGTAACCGGTCTTGCCCTTGCGTCCCGCCGTCAACTCGAGCTTCTCGAAGAGGATTCGCGCCACCTGCTGGGTGGAGCCGAGCATGAACTCCTCATCCGCGAGCTCGTAGGCCCTGGCCTCGAGCTCCTCGAGCCGGTCGGCGAGCCGGGCGGTGATCTCGCCCATGCGGTAGGTGTCCACCTTCACGCCCGCGTCCTCCATCGCCGCGAGCACGCCGGTCAGCGGCAGCTCGACCGTCCGGTAGAGATGGTCGAGGCCGCGCTCCGCGATTCGCTGCCGCATCGGGCCGGCCAGCCGTCGCGCAGTTGCTGCATGACGGACGAGGGCAGCGGTCTCCTCCTCCGCCTCAGGCTCTGGCCGAAGCTCGACGCCGTACTCGGCGGCGAGGTCGTCGAGGACGTAGCCGGCGCGGCCCGGCTCGATCAGATAGGCCATGAGGAGCGTGTCGTCGACAACGTCCAGCCGGAGGGGCTTGGCGTCGTGCGCGATAAGTGGAGCAGCGCGGAGTTGCGCACGGAGATCCGACGACCACGCAGCGACCACAACCTCGCGGCCGGCGTCGAGGGCGATGCGGCCATCCTCGACCGCGATCCCGGCCTCTCCCTCGGGCGCGGCGATCCGGCCTTCCCGCCACGGAACCTGTACGCCCTCGACCCGCATCGGCGCCGCGGGGAGCGCCTCGTCGATCACGTCGACCCGCTGCAGCAAGTTCCTGAACTCGTACTGGCGGAACATCTCCTTCAGCCGCGACCGGTCGGGCGGGGAGAGCACCAGCTGCGACGGATCGCAGTCGAGGGGCAAGTCGCGCCGCATCGTGGCGAGCACCTTCGAGTCGAGCGCCTGCTGAGCGTGCTCCTCGAGCGACCTGCGTCGCGCGGGCGAGAGCTCGGCGACATGCTCGAGGACGTTCTCGACGGAGCCGTACTGCGCGATCAGCTGGCCTGCCGTCTTGTCGCCGATGCCGGGGACGCCGGGAATGTTGTCCGAGGTGTCGCCCTTCAGCCCGATGAAGTCGGGCACCTGGTCGGGCCTGACGCCGTACCGGGCCTCGACACGCTCGGGCGTGTAGACGTGCACGTCCGCGACCCCGCGCGGGGTCATCATCAGGCAGACGTTCTCCGAGACGAGCTGGAAGGCATCCCGGTCGGTCGAGACGACCGTCGTCTTGATGCCGGCCTCGTCCGCACGGTTGGCGAGCGTCGCGATCACGTCGTCGGCCTCCCAGCCCTCGAACTCGAGGTTCCGATACCCGAAGGCCTCGACGATGGGCCTGAAATGCGGGAACTGCTCCCGCAGGAGGTCCGGCATCGGCCGGCGGTCGACCTTGTAGTCCGCCGAGAGCTCGGTCCGGTGTACCGGGCGTGTGTCCCACGCAACCGCCACGCCCTTCGGCTTGTAATCGGCAAGGAGCTTGAAGAGCATGTTGGTGAATCCGAGCAAGGCGTTGGTCGGGAACCCTTCGGACGTCGCCAGCTCCTCCGGCAACGCGAAAAATCCCCTGTACGCGAGGTTGTTCCCGTCCACCAGGAAGAGATCGGAGTCGCGAGCGGGCGCATCGTCGACCTGAAGCTCGGTGCCGGTCAGCGTCTTTGGCACGAGACGAGTCTACGCGGAGGAACCCGTGCCGCCCTGCGCTCTCAGGAGGGCTATCTTGCGACGGTTCAGAGGCACGCCGACGACCTGGCCTGGCTGGATCCCGCCTAGCCGCCCCGCTCCGCGTGGATCCGGCCGTCCGACTCAGCCAGCCGGCCTCCTGCCCGCCCCGAGGCTGCGGCTACGATCTCGGCCAGGATCGAGAGCGCCGTCTCGGCGGGTGTCTCGGCACCCAGATCGAGTCCCGCTGGTCCGGCGATGCGGGCGAGCTGCTCCTCGTCGACTCCCATCTCCTGGAGCCGTTCGCGTCGGCGCGCCTGGGTACGGCGGGAACCGAGCGCCCCAACATAGAACGCCTCCGATGCGAGCGCCCCGGCGAGGGCCGGAACGTCGAAGCGCTCCTCGTGCGTGAGGACGACCACCGCCGTAGAGGCGTCAGGCGCCAGCTGCTCGATCGCCTCGTCGGGCCATGCCACCACCAGCTCCCCGGCGCTCGGGATCCGCTCGCGGGTAGCGAGGCCCGGCCTCGCATCGACGACGACGGACCGCCAGCCTAGGAGTGCGGCTGAGCGGCAGAGAGCCTCCGCCAGATCGACCGCACCGAAGATCACCAGGCGCGGGGGCGGCACCAAGGGCTCGTAGAACACGCGGCCCCCCGGCCGTTCCTCGACACCCGGGCGGCCACGCCGGATCAGCTCGTCGGCACCGGCATCCTCGCCCGAGCGGACGAGCCGCGGCCGGCCGGCGTCTTCGCCCTCGAGCGGCGTCAGACGAAGAGCGCGCGCGTCCTCCTCTGCTTCGGGCAGCGGGCTCTCGGCGGGAGCGAGCAGGACGTCGATCTCTCCCCCGCAGGGAAGGCCGATCCCCCAGGCGGTCTCGTCCTCGATCCCGTAGGTGACGACCTCGGCGCGGCCCGAGGCGAAGACGTCGCGAGCGCGCTCCGCCAGGTCGGGCTCGACACAACCTCCGGAGACTGAACCGGCCAGCTCGCCCTGCTCGGAGACGGCAAGTCGAGCGCCGACGGGACGCGGCGCCGACCGCCGTGTCGCAACCACGGTGGCCAGCACCACACGCTCTCCCTGCGCGCGCCAGCGCTCGATGCTCTCGGCGACCTCGTCCACAGGGCCAGCCTAGATGGTTGGTCTAGTCGAGCTCGCCGAGGTAGGTCTTGCGTACCTGCTCGTTGTCCTTCAGCTTCGCCGCGTCGTCGGTCAGCGCGATCCGCCCTGTCTCCATCACGTAGCCCCGATCGGCGGCATCGAGCGCCATGAGCGCGTTCTGCTCGACCAGCAGGATCGTCGTTCCCTGCTCGTTGATCTCCTTGACGATCTCGAAGATCTTCTCGACGAAGATGGGCGCGAGACCCATGGACGGCTCGTCCAGCATGAGGAGCTTGGGTCGGGCCATCAGCGCGCGGCCCATCGCGACCATCTGCTGCTCCCCGCCCGAGAGCGTCCCCGCCTTCTGGGACTTGCGCTCGGCAAGACGCGGAAACAGCGAGTAGACGCGGTCCAGATCCTCCCTGATCCCGGACCGGTCGTTGCGCTGGAACGCGCCCATCTCCAGGTTCTCGAGCACGCTCATGTGCGGAAAGAGCTTGCGGCCCTCGGGCGACTGCGAGATCCCCATCTGGACAATGGAGTGCGCCGCCGCGTTCGTGATGTCCTTGTCGCGGAAGACGATCTTTCCCTTCCGCGGGTTGTTCAGGCCGTTGATCGACCTGAGCGTCGTCGACTTGCCCGCGCCGTTGGCCCCGATCAGCGTCACGACCTCGCCCTCCATCACGTCGAGCGAGATCCCCTTGATCGCGTGAATGGCGCCGTAGTACGTGTGGATGTCCTCCACCCGGAGCAGCGGCTGCCCCCGGCCGCCGTTCCCACGCCCGGACTCAGGCTGGACGGCTGTCTCGGGTGAGCTCATGCGGTTGCCGCCTTTCCGAGGTAGGCCTCGATCACACGCTCGTCCTTCTGGATCTCCTTGGGTGCTCCCTCGGCGATCTTCTCCCCGTAGTCGAGCACCGTGACACGGTCCGAGATTCCCATGACGACCTTCATATCGTGCTCGATCATGAGCACGGTCAGATTCCGCTTGGTCCTGAGCTCCCCGACGAACTTCGTGAACTCGGCAGTCTCCTGCGGATTCATGCCCGCGGTGGGCTCGTCGAGGAGCAGGAGCTTCGGCTCGGTCGCCAGCGCCCGCGCGACCTCGAGACGGCGCTGGTCACCGTAGGGGAGATTCCGCGAGAGGTCCTCGTCGCGGCCCTTGAGGGAGCAGAGAGCCAGGAGCTCGCGCGCGTGATCCGCTGCTTTCCGCTCCTCGCGCCTGATGCCCGGTGTGCGAAGGACCGAGCGAACGATGCCACCGTGGAGACGAGCGTGCATGCCCACGAGCACGTTCTCGAGCGAGGTCATCTGCTGGAAGAGCCGGATGTTTTGGAAGGTGCGGCCGATGCCGAGCTTCGTGATCGCGTGTGGCGGCTTGCCGGTCACATCCGTCCCGTCGAAGACGATTTTCCCCCGGGTCGGCTGGTAGACACCGGTGAGCATGTTGAAGAACGTCGTCTTTCCCGCTCCATTCGGCCCGATCAGGCTGACGATGGCGCCGACCGGGATCGTGAAGTCCACGTCGTTGACGGCGACCAGTCCGCCGAACTCCTTCCGCACGTCGAGGGCCTCGAGCAGGTTCGGCGCCGCGACGCTCATCCGCGAGCCTCGATAAAAGGTTCGTCGTGGACTCCCTCTTCCAGCTCGCGCCTCCGGCGCCCCTCGGGTATCAGCCCGACCGGCCGGAAGAGCATCATCAGCACGATGATCAGCCCGTAGATGCCGAACTGGTACTTCGTGATCTCGATGTTCGTGCCGGCGGCGTCGTTGAACCGGTCGCCGATCACGGCGAGGCCTTCGATGTTGAGCCACCCGAGGAGGAGGCCGCCCGCGATCACGCCCCACACGCTCCCCATGCCGCCGAGGATGACCATGCAGAGCAGGAACACCGAGATGTTGAAGTAGAACTCGCTCGGGAATGCACCGCTCTTGAAGCTCGCATAGAAGGCCCCGGCGATCCCGCCGAAGAACGCCCCGAGAGCGTACGACCAAGTCTTCGTCCTCATCAGCGGAACGCCCATCGCCGCGGCCGCCGTCTCGTCCTCGCGGATCGCGATCCAGGCGCGCCCAAGGCGCGAGTCCCTGAGCCTGACGCTGCAGAAGACCGTGATCAGGAGGAGCGCGAGGATGGTGAAATAGAAGAGCTTCTCGCGGTCGAACGACGCCTGGAAGGAGAGCGGCAAGCCGAGCGACCCGTTCAGTCCTTGGCCGAAGCCGGGCGAGTCGATCGGGTTGATCCCGAACGTGCCGTTCGTGAGGTCGAAGCCCCCGAGGTCGTCGCCGTTTCGGACGAACTGCGGGATGATCTCGCCGAATCCGAGCGTCACGATCGCCAGGTAGTCGCCCCGAAGGCGGAGCGTCGGGAGCCCGATCAGAATCCCGATGAACGCGGTGAAGATCCCGGCCATGATGAGGACGAGCCAGAGCGAGACATGGATCCCGGTCGCCTCCCGGTTGATCCCGACCGAGCCGAGGTGAAAGCTCACCTGCTCGAACTGGCCCGAGGCGAACCAGCCCGCCACATAGGCGCCCGCGGCGTAGAACGCGACGTAGCCGAGGTCGAGCAGGCCAGCGTAGCCGACGACGATGTTCAGGCCGACGGCCATCATCGTGAAGACGAGAATGATCACCATCGAGCTGAGCTGCGGGAAGAAGTCTCCGATCACGGCGAGCCCACGGAGGCTGTCCACCACGGACGGGTAGACCACTGCCACGAGGACGACGACTATGAGCGGCAGGAAGGCGCGGACGCGCCGCGGCACGCGATTCCAGGCCCTGCCGATGCCGCCCGAATCGCCGCCGAGGGCGTTCTTGACCCTCGCGCGGCCGCCGGGCTGTCGGGGCGTTCCCATCAGGCTCCCTCTGGCGTCCGCTCTCCGAGCAGGCCCTCGGGCCGGAAGACGAGGATGGCGATCAGGATCCCGAAGACGATCGAGCGCGTCCAGTCGCTTCCGGGCGCGTTCCACTCGAGGCCCTCGTTGAAAGCCTGGATGAGCCCGATCAGAAGCGCACCGAGCACGGCGCCGCTCAGGTTCCCGATGCCGCCGAGGACGGCCGCCGTGAACGCGATCAGCCCCAGCTCGAACCCGGTGTCGTAGCGCATGTTGAACTGCAGGAGGAAGAGGAGGCCCGCAGCGCCGGCGAGCGCGCCGGCGAGGATGAACGTGAACGAGATCGTCCGGTTCACGTTGATGCCCATCATCGCGGCCGCGTCGGGGTCCTGCGCGGTCGCCCGCATGGCCTTCCCCTGGCGGGTCGACTTGACCAGATAAGTCAGGCCCATGAGCACGGGAATGGTGATCAGGATGATCACAAGCTTGTTCCAAGGAATATCGACGCCCCCGATCGAGAAGGCAGTGGTGCGCGGGATCAGGTCTGTAGCGGACCGAAACCCGACGCCGTAGATAGCGAGGCCAACGTTCTGGACGATGAACGACATGCCGACGGCGGTGATGAGCGCGGCCAGGCGCGGAGCCTTCCGCATCCGGCGATACGCGAGGAACTCGATGGTTGCGTTCAGAACCGACCCGAAAGCCATTCCGATGAGGAGTGTGGCTGCCAGCCCGCCCACGATCACGATGGCGGCGTCCCCCGCCGAGAGATCGAACACCGTCAGGATGAGCGTGCTCGCGAAGAGCCCACACAGCGCGAACACGTCGCCGTGCGCGAAGTTGATGAGCTGGAGGATCCCGTAGACCAGCGTGTAACCGAGCGCGACCAGCGCGTAGACGGCACCGGTGGTCAGGCCGATCACGAAGACGCTGAAGAACTCTGTCGGATCCTGGACGAGGTTGACGCCGAGCCAGACGAGGATCAGGAGGACGAAGAACAGCCCGATGATCGAGGTGATGCTCGGGCGCGGCCGGTTCGAGAGGGCCGCAAGCGGCGACGGAGGTTCGCTACGGGCCTGAACTGAGATCGGCTGATCCTAAACCCAATCGGGGGAGGGCAAAAGCCCTCCCCCGAAAGTGGACCTACCTTTTGCTTACAGTCCCCGAGCGGCGTCCACGGTCTCCGGCTTCGGCGAGAGCGTGGTCTCCGTCACGAGCTTGTCTTCGGCCCGGTAGATGGTGAATCCGACAACGGCTCCGCCGGCCTGCTCCGGATCGCCGTTCTTGCCGATCTCGAAGGTGCCGAGCAGACCGTTCTCGACCTTGGTCGAGAAGATCCCGTCGATCACGCTCTGACGGCTGCCGTCTCCGTTGGCAATCGCGTCGAGGATGATCTGGGCGGCCTGCGCGCCATAGATCGCGTACGGGTCGACCGGCTTGCCTCCGAGCGCCTCCTTCAGCTTGTCAGCGAAGGCCGCCGCCTCGCCCTTGAACTCGTCGATCGGGACGCCGGCGATGCTCATGAACGCGCCCTGCGTGTTCTTGACACCGGATTCGTCGATCGTCTGCTGGGTGGTGAACCCGTCGGGCATGAGCAGCTTGACCTTGCCGTCGTTCGGCCCGAGCACCGCCACCTTGTCCTTGATCACCTGGGCGCCGTTCTCGTCGATGAGGCCGCCGAGGAAGAGCGCGTCAGCGCCGCTGGAGCCGATCTTCCGCATCAGAGCCTCGTAGTTCGACGCCTTCGGATCCCACGCCGCGAAGCCGGCGATCTTGATCCCAAGCGATTCCGCAGCACCCTTGAAGTTAGTCGCGACGCCGAGGCCGTAGGCCTCCTTGTCGTTCAGGATGTACACGCTCTTGATGCCCTGCGCCTGTGCGAACTCCGCCACCGCCGCACCCTGATACGCGTCGTGGGCGACAACGCGAGCGTAGTTCCGCGTTCCGGCCGGGTAGTACTTGTCCGGCTCGCTCTTCTCGCAGCCGGGACCACCCTCGGTGAGGCAGACATACGTGTTTGCCGGCGAGAGCATCGCGAGCCCGCCGCCCGGCGCCTGGTTCAGGACCGGAATGATGATCGCGGCGCAGCCCGAGTTGAACGTGCCGATGACAGCCACGAGCTTCTCGTTCGAGGCGTAGGCCTGCGCGTTCTGGCTGCACTTGCCCGGATCCCACTTGGCGGCCTGAGCCGTCGCATCGTCGCATGACTGGAACGCCACGTTCTGGTCGCCGGCCTTCCAACCGCGGGCCTCGAGCTCGAGGCGGACCGCTTCGACGATCTGCAGGGTCTGGGTTCGCGACGAGCCCTGGAGCGGCAAGTCGGTCGCGATCAGGACGTTGGCCTCGCCGTCGCCCTTGTATTCGATGTCGGAGCAGCTGGACGATGGCAGCGCCTCGATGTCACCGGTGCCGCCTCCGCCGCCGCTCGCGGACGTGTCGCCGCCTCCACTGCTCGACCCGTTGTCGTCGCCGCCACAACCTGCGGCGACAAGGGCGAGAGCGCCGATCAACATCACCAGCAGCGTCAGTAGTGTCTTTCTCCTCACTGATCCTCCTCAGTCGGCCTGGATTTCCGAGCGTCCGCCCCGTGCGGGCGCCTTGACAGCGATACCTACGGTCAGTCGTGCGGGTTCCGCAGAACTAGTCGCTTTCGTAGGGAAGCGGGCATTATCGCTGCGTCTCGGCCTGCCTTCAAGCCCGCGGAGCCGGATACGATGCCCCAGCCTCGCCGAAGTGGCGGAATTGGGAGACGCGCTGGACTCAAAATCCAGTGGGGCCTGGCCCCGTGCGGGTTCGATCCCCGCCTTCGGCATCCCATCGTCCAACTTCGCTGTCATGAATGAAACCGCGGAACCTCTGAGCACCAAGACGACATTTGAGCGGCGAAGTTAGGCATGGTCGATCGACAATCACCGATCAACTACCGACCAACCATCTAGTGGCGAACCGAGTCGGCATCCTGACGGGTGGAGGCGATTGTCCCGGTTTGAACGCCGTCATCCGGGCGGTCACCCGGCGCTCCCTGCAGCGCGGCGCAGGGGTGGTCGGTATCCGCGAGGGCTGGCGCGGTCTCGTCGAGGGGAAGTTCCAGCCCCTGGGCCCGCGTGAGATCTCTGGGATCCTGCCGCGGGGTGGAACCATCCTCGGCACCTCGCGAACGAACCCGTACAAGCAGGAGGGCGACGTGGATCGCGTGCTCGAGCACTTCCGGGGCGAAGGCCTCGACGCCCTGGTCGCGATCGGCGGGGAGGACACCCTCGGAGTGGCCGCCCGCCTGCATGCAGAACAGGAGTTTCCGGTCGTCGGCGTTCCGAAGACGATCGACAACGACCTCTCCGCTACCGACTACACATTCGGCTTCGACACGGCCGTCTGGATCGCGACCGAGGCGATCGACCGGCTCCACACGACCGCCGAGGCGCACAACCGCGTCATGGTCGTCGAGGTGATGGGCCGTCACACGGGCTGGATCGCGGTCATGAGCGGCATCGCCGGCGGCGCGGACGCCATCCTGATTCCCGAGCATCCGGTGACCGTCGAGGCTGCGTGCGCCGACATCCAGCGACGACACGACCGAGGCAAGGACTTCTCGATTGTGGTCGTCAGCGAGGGGTACGAGCTCACGTACGAGTCGGGCGAGCGGCACGAGATCGCGCAGGAAGTTCCGACCGACCAGTTCGGCCACGTCCGACTCGGCGGGGTCGGGGACGCGCTCGCATACGAAATCGAGCAGCGCACTGGGTACGAGACGCGGGTCACGGTGCTAGGCCACGTCCAACGAGGGGGGTCACCCACCCCGCGCGACCGGGTCCTGGCGACGCGGTACGGGCTCGAGGCAGCAGACCTGGTGGCCGCAGGCCGCTTCGGCATGATGGCGGCCCTACATGGAGACGACATCGTCGCCGTGCCTCTGCAGGACGCAGTCGCCGAGCTAAAGACCGTGCCACCGGCGTGGTATGACGTGGCCAAGGCCTTCTTCGGCTGAGACGCCTCCCGGCTCAACAACTTCGCGTGTGTTTCCCCCGGGGGAACCCCCTTAGGTACTCCCCCGCGATTGAGCGTAACGCGCCGAGGCGCCCGCGTGGCACACGTCTCTGTGCCAGCTTTGCGCCGCCGGTCGGTTCGGTCTATCGCTCTACGTCGCCGACCAGGTCTGCCAGCGCGCGGGCGAAATCCTGGCCCGTCGCCACGTCGGCGACGAGAATCGCATCGACACCGGCCCGCTCGAGCGCAAGAGCCTGCTGCCGCACGAGCGAGCGAGCCTCGGCAATGACGAGCTTCCCGACGGGAACGTCGGGTAGGACGTCGAGCGTCCGTTCGAGCTCCTCCTGCTCGTCCGCCGCATCCGGACAGGAAATCGCGACGATGTCCGGGTCGACGCGCTCCAGCGCGAGCGCGAGCTCTTCCTCGTCCCGGACCGCGATCGCGCACGCGAAACCGAGCTCGAGGGAGCGCTCATGGAGGTGCTCGAGCAGGTCTCCCTCCTCTTCGAGCTCGCTGAAGACCAACATGACTGCGTCCGCGCCGGCCTGGTGCGCGTCCTCGAGCTCCGCGGGCCGGCGGATGCGCCGGCGCAGGAGTACCGGGAGCGTGACGGACTCGCGGATGCGCGCCACGTCGGCGGGAACATCGACCGCTACGGCTTCCGCACCTGCCTCGGCGGCGGCTCTTGCAAGGCCGTCGATATCACCCGAGAGGAGGGGCACGACCGAGATGCCGTCGCCTTCCGAGATGGCTTGAACGAAACGGCTCACGCGCGCCCCTCGCCGGCGTCGGCTCCTACCGAGCGAAGCCCGGCTCCACCCCCGCCTGACACCGCTCGCGGCACGGGGCTCTCCGAGCCCGTATTACCCATGCTGTGACCTCCGGCCCCGCACCGCCGGCGGCGCCCGAGGCGCGCGCGCCGGGCCGAAGTTGATACGGGACGGTTCACGGAAGGATCTTCAGACGCCGATCGGATGCCACACGGTTTTTAGCTCGAGGAAAGCCGCTGCATGCCAGGGGGAATAGCCGTCACCGTTTCGTACGACGCGCTTCACGTTGTCGGCAGCCAGGCGCTCGAGCTCCGTCGAGTCTCCCACGATTCCAGCCAGATCGAGCGCGTTCACGTCCATGTGGCCGGCAAGTACCGGGCAGAGCTCGCTCTTACGCCCCGTCAGGACGTTGACCGTCCCGCCGGGTACGTCCGACGTCGCAAGGACTTCGGCGAGGGTGATCGCGGCGAGAGGCCGTCGCTCCGACGCCAGGACCACGACTGCGTTTCCCCCGACGAGGGCCGGAGCGACGCGCTCGACGAGCCCAAGGAGGGGCGGCTCTTCCGGGGCGACGATTCCAGCCACCCCTGTCGGCTCCGGGATCGTGAAGTTGAAGTAGGGCCCGGCGACCGGGTTCGAGGTGCCGAGCACCTGAGCGAGCTTGTCCGCCCAGCCCGCGTACCACACCCATGTGTCTATGGCAGCGTCGACCTCTGCCTGACTGCCGACCAACTCCTCGAACTGAGCCCGGCGACCCTCCATCATCTCGGCGACGCGGTACAGAACCTGCCCGCGGTTGTAGGCGGTCATCCCCGCCCATTTCGGGAAGGCTTCCCGGGCGGTCCGAACGGCGTCCCGCACGTCCTTCCTCGACCCGAGCGCAACGTTCGCCCCCTCGATCTCGTACGAGCGGCCGGATTCGGAGCGCGGAAACGCGCCCCCGATGAAGAGCTTGTACGTCTTGGCGACCGGAAGTCTCGTCAATCGAACCTCACGTAGGCCTCGAGACCGTGCAGGCCTCCCTCGCGACCGAACCCGGACTCCTTATAGCCGCCGAACGGCGAGGTCGGGTCGAAGCGGTTGTAGGTGTTCGCCCAGACGACGCCGGCCCGCAGCCGCTGGGCCATCGAGAGGATACGGGAGCCCTTCTCGGTCCAGACCCCGGCGGCGAGCCCATACGGCGTGTTGTTCGCCTTCTCGACCGCTTCGTCGGGCGTCCGGAACGTCAGGACCGACAAGACCGGCCCGAAGATCTCCTCCTGGGCGATGCGGTAGCTCTGTGCCACGTTGGTGAACACCGTCGGCGCGAACCACCAACCCTTCTCGGGCAGACGACATTCGGGCTGGAAGACATCGGCTCCCTCCTCCTCGCCGCTTCGGACGAGCTCCTGGATCCGCTCGAGCTGAGCCTTCGAGTTGATCGCGCCGATGTCCGTGTTCTTGTCGAGCGGGTCGCCGACGCGGAGGTTCGACATCCGCCGCTTCAGCTTCTGGATCGTCTGATCGTAGATCGACTCCTGCACGAGAAGCCTCGACCCGGCACAGCAGACGTGGCCCTGGTTGAAGTAGATGCCGTTGACGATTCCCTCGACCGCCTGGTCGAGCGGCGCGTCGTCGAAGATGACGTTGGCGGCCTTCCCGCCAAGCTCGAGTGTCAACTTCTTTTTCGTGCCGGCAAGGGCGCGTTGGATTTCCTTACCCACCTCGGTGGAGCCGGTGAACGCAACCTTGTCGACGTCCGGATGCTTGACGAGCTCGGAACCGGCGCGGCCGTCGCCGGTAACGATGTTGACGACACCTGGGGGCACCTGGGCCTGCCGGAGGACATCGGCAAAGAGAAGCGCAGTCAGCGGCGTCGTCTCGGCCGGCTTCAGGACGACGGTGTTGCCCGCCGCGAGGGCGGGTGCGACCTTCCAGGCCAGCATGAGCATCGGAAAGTTCCACGGGATGACCTGAGCGGCGACCCCGAGCGGCCTCGGCGTCCTGTTCGGGAAGGCGTACTCGAGCTTGTCGGCCCAGCCGGCGTAGTAGAAGAAGTGCGCCGCTGCGAGCGGAAGGTCGACGTCGCGCGATTCGCGGATCGGCTTGCCGCCGTCGAGCGACTCGAGCACGGCGAACTCGCGCGCGCGCTCCTGGAGGATGCGCGCGATCCGGTAGATGACCTTGGCCCGCTCGCCCGCCGGCCAGGACGACCAGCCGTTCTCGAAGGCGTCGCGTGCAGCGCCGACTGCTGCGTCGACGTCCTCGGCACCGCCGTACGCGACGTCTGCAAGCTCTTCCTCGCTGGAAGGGCTGACGGAGGGGTGGAACTCGCCGGAGCGCGGCTCGACGAACTCACCCCCGATGAAGAGGCCGTACCGATCCTCGAGCTTGACAAGGTCCCTCGACTCGAGCGCGGGGGCGTACTCGAACGCAGACGGGACCAGCGAGCGATCCTGCTTCTTGTCGATCTCAGTCAAGCGTGAAGTAGTCCGGGCTCTGGTAACGCCCGGTCTTCTCCTTCCTGATCTGGAGGAGCAAGTCGTTCAGAAGCGAGGAAGCCCCGAAGCGGAAGAGGTCGGGCGTCAGCCACTCGGGGCCGAGGGTCTCGTTGACGACCACGAGGTACTGGACTGCCTGCTTCGCCCGGCGGATGCCGCCCGCCGGCTTGACGCCGATCCGCTTGCCCGTCTCCTCGAAGACGTCGCGGACCGCCTCGAGCATGACCAGCGTGACAGGGAGCGTCGCGGCCGGGTTGATCTTCCCGGTCGACGTCTTCACGAAGTCCGCGCCGCCCGCGATCGCGAGGAGGCTCGCCCTGCGGACGTTGTCGTACGTGCCTAGTTCGCCGGTCTCGAGAATCACCTTCAGGTGCGCGCCGCCGATCGCCTCCTTGACCTGCCGCACCTCGTCGTACACCTTGGCGTAGTTCCCCGAGAGGAAGGCGCCGCGGTCGATCACCATGTCGATCTCGTGGGCGCCCAACTCGGCAGCCCGGCGCGCATCCTCGACCTTGATGTCCGTCGGCGACTGGCCGGACGGGAAGGCCGTTGCGACCGAGGCGACCTTGACGCCCGTGTCCTTGACGCGCTCGAGCGCGTGCGGAACGAGGTTCGGGTAGACGCAGACGGCCGCGACAGAGGGGATCGTCGGATCGACAGGATCGGGCCGGATCGCCTTCGACGCGAGGGCTGCAACTTTTCCAGGCGTATCTGACCCTTCGAGCGTTGTCAGGTCGGTCATCCGGACGGCGAGCTCGAGCGCGAAGAGCTTCGACTCGCGCTTGATCGAGCGCTTGGCAAGCGTGGCTGCCCGCTCCTCGATCGCAACCTGGTCGACGGATCCGATCTTCGGCAGTCGAGGCAGGAGCGGCAGCTCGAAACCGTGCGGGAGAGCGGGCGCCTGCGCCATGGTCAAAGTCTAGCCCCGCAGCTCGAGCCCGCCGGCTACCCCGCGACGACGAGCTCGTCGAGGAGTGGTGCGGTATCCAGCGCGTCGTAGCCGATCCGCTCCGCGACCTCCTCGCTGGACGGACGCGTGCCCTCCAGGAAGAGAACCCGCAGGAAGTCGCCGGTCTCGCTCCGCTCCCACCAGTCGGCCCCGATCGAGTCGCGCAAGTACGCACGAAGCTGCGCCGCGCGGATCCAGGCGCGGAGGTAGTCGGCTGAGTAGAAGCCGTCGTCCATGTCCGCGAGGTAGCCGTCCGGGCGGTAGCGAAACCGGATTGCCTCACGGAGGTTTTGGGCGTACGTGTCAGCGTAGGCCGGCGCGTGCTCGAAGTCCGACCAGAGCTCGAGCTCGTAGTCGAGCTTCGCGGCGTAGCGCCGGAAGAGCAGCACCTCGAGGAACCGCGCGCCCTCAGCATGATCGGCAGCGTCTTCGGCCTCCAGCTCGAAATGCTCTGCGTGCCAGGCCGGCTCGCGCGTGATCGACTCGACCAGGAACGAGTAGATCTCGGTCAGAGCGTGGTCGCGGGAGAGCCGGCGGAAGGTGTACGGCAGGTTGGGGTCGCAGCCCGCGTAGTGCAGAGCGTGCCCCGCTTCGTGGAGGAGTGCCTGGTAGTCGTGCAGGCCGCCCTGCGCGCGGGTGATCAGGTGCACGACCGACGGCGGGTCGGAAGCGATCACGCAGGCACGGGGATTCTTCTGCGGCCGGTCGTCGAGGTCGAGCTGGATCCGCGAGTCTGCGGCGAGGTCGAAGCCAAGCCGGGAGAGGGTCTCGAGGCACACTGGTACGGCGCGCTCGCGGGAATAGAGCTCCGCAAGCGGCGACATGCGCCGGATGTAGGAGACGTGCCAGGACATGGGCTCGTCCTCACGCTCCTCGCCGAGAATGCGGTCTACCCAGCGTTCGCGGAGGGGCGCAAAGGAGGCATCCTGCCGGCGGGCAGCGTCCGCGAGCCGGGCCGAGAGCACGCGCAGATCGATGCCTTTCGTCTCCTCGCTGCGCAGGACCGGATCGGGCACGCCGGTTATGTCAGCCTCGAGCGCTTCCGCCTTCCGCAGGAGCTCGAGCCGCTGCTCGTTGAACCCGGCGGAGCAGTCGGCCGCCAACCGCCCAAGCTCGTCGCGCTCCGCGTAGTCGTCGACCAGTGCGAGCCTCGCCTGCGCAGTCCGGAGCGGAACGGTCTCACCCTTGAACTCAACCCGCGCGGCGAGAACGTCGTTCTCGAGGCGATCCGACTCCTCCGCCAACTCGCGGACGATCAGGCCGCCGCCACAGGTCTCTCGGAGCCGGAAAAGCCGCTCGCGGATGTCTCCTTCGGGGGCCCCGTCCTCGGCGGCGTTGAGCTCCGCGTACTGCTCACGCGTGAACAGATCCTCGTACCGGGCCACGATCGCCGCCTGCTCGCTCGTCTCCTTCTCGCCAACTCGAACTGCACGAGCCTCCTCGGAGCGCTCGAAGAGGAACTGCGCCAGGCGGTCCTCGAATCGATCAGGGGTCAACGCTGTGTCCTTTCCGAGACTTGATTAGATCCCAAGGCGCTCGAGGAGGTTCTCGTCGCGGCGCCAGCGGGGCCGTACCTTCACGATGAGCTCGAGGAACACCTTCCGACCGAGCAGACGCTCGATCTCCGGTCGCGCCCGCGAGCCGATTGTCCGGATCATAGAGCCGCCCTTGCCGACCAGGATGCCTTTCTGGGACTCGGTCTCGACGTAGACGACCGCGCGGACGCGAGCTTCATCGATCTCCTCCACCTCGACTACGACCGAATGCGGAACCTCTTCGCGGGTCGCCTCCAGGGCCTGCTCCCGGACGAGCTCGCCGATCCGCTCGGTGGGCGAGAGATCCGTCACCTCACCGGGCGGAAAGTACTCGGGTCCTTCCGGAAGGACGGCGGCCAGCGATTCGCGCAGCGCATCGACACCCTCGCCGGACCGCGCGCTCACGGGATGCAGCTCCTGGAACGGGCCCAGCTCCGCGGCCCGCGTGATCTGCTCGAGGACCTTGGGACGGGCGACGCGGTCGATTTTGTTGACGGCGATGACGACCGGCGCGGAACCGCCGAACACGCGCTCGGCGATGAAGCGGTCCCCCGCTCCGATCGCCTCGTCGGCCGCGAGCACGAACAGGACGCCGTCCACGTCCTCGAAGGACGAGTCGACGGTTCGCTGCATACGCTCGGTCAGCGCGTCGCGGGGCCGCTGGAACCCGGGTAGGTCTGCCAAGACGAGCTGGAACCCGTCCCCATTCGCTACGCCGCTGACCCGCCTCCTCGTCGTCTGGGGCTTGTCGGACGCGATCGCGATCTTCTCGCCGCAAAGTGCGTTCACGAGGGTCGATTTGCCCACGTTCGGCCTGCCGGCGACCGCGACGAACCCGCTCCTCAAAGATCGAAGGTGTCGGGCAGGAGTTCGTCGGGCCGGCGGACCAGCACCGCCCCCTGGTGGTCGAACACAACGCGGTCGACGCCGAACTCATGCATCCACTGGCGGCAGCCCCCACACGGTGAGGCGGTGACCGCAAGGGCCTCGACATCCCCCGGCCGGATCCCCTCAGCGACCGCGCGGGAGAGCGCCGCACGCTCGGCGCATACGCCGAGCGGATACGACGCGTTCTCGACATTGACGCCGGTGATCACCCGGCCGTCGCGCGCGAGCACGGCCGCGCCCACATGGAACTTCGAGTACGGCGCGTAGGCGGCCTTGGCCGTCGTCCGAGCCTCCACGAGGAGCTCGTCGTCCGTCACTCGACGACCTGGAAGAGGATCATCGATACGAGCGTACCGAGCAGGCCGCCGTAGAGCACTTCGAGCGGCGAATGGATCCCCGACTCGACGCGGGTCTGCGCCACCAGCAGCGCCAGCACGAAGGTCAGCGAGGAGACGAGGACGCGGTACTCGAACGACTGGGTGATGAACGTGATCGCCATCCACGTGCCGAAGGCCAGCGCCGCGTGGCCGGACGGCAGCCCGCCGCGGAGCGGCGTCCCGCGGCCCGTGATCGCCTTCGTGATGATCACGAAGAGCATCGTCAAGACGAGGGCGATCACCGTCAGGCGAAGTGGCGCCTCGCGGATCCGGGTCACGAGCCGGTAGCTCGGCTCCCCGAGCTTGTCCTCGAAGACCAGGTAGCCGACGACGAGCGCCGTCACGGAGGAGATGAGGACGGCGCCCGCGGCCATGTCCTTCGCTGCCTTCGCAAGAGGGTCGAACGTGGGCGTCGAGATGTCGAGGGTGGCCTCGATCGCCGTGTTGATCATCTCCGTGATGAGGACAAAGGCGATCACCACGAGGAGCGCGGCCAGCTCGAGCTTCGTGACGCCGTAGATGAACGCGAGGATCAGGACGCCAGTCGCCACCGCGAAGTGGATTCGCATGTTGCGCTCGCTGCGGAGCACGTGGATGACGCCCTCGAAGGCGTAGTTGAAGCTCTGGATGATCGAGGGCGTCCGGCGAGCCAAAGCGACTACCCCGCCAGCTCGAGCTCGCGGCGCTCCATCTTCGGCCCGTGCTCGTACCCGAGCAGGTGGAGAAGCCCGTGGATGAGCGGCTCCCGCCACTCGTCACCCACCACCTGCGGGCAGAGGACGACGTCGCCGAGCTGGCGTGGTACCCCGTCGGACAGCGGCTCGTGGGCATCGATCGGAAAAGAAAGAACGTCCGTGGGCTCATCCACGCCCAGGTGCTCCCGCTTCAGCCGACGCATCTCTTCGGGAGCGGCGAAGGCGAGCCCGAGGTCGCCCTCATCGAGCCCTTCGGCGGCCAGCGCCCATCGGCAGAGCTCGACCGCGGCGGCGGTGTCCACGTCGACGCCGCTCCGGTTCGACACTTCGACCTCGATCATCGGCGGCGGTTGCCGCCGGTCTCCTCGGCGTGCTGCTTGTAGGCCTCGACGATCCGCTGCACGAGCACGTGTCTGACCACGTCCTCGTTCCCGAGCTCCACGAACTCGATCCCGTCAACGGACGCGAGGATCTCGCGCACGCGAACGAGCCCGGAGGCCTGATCGCGCGGCAGGTCGATCTGGGTCACGTCACCGGTGACGACCATCTTCGAGCCGAACCCAAGGCGGGTCAGGAACATCTGCATTTGCTCGGGTGAAGTGTTCTGGGCCTCGTCGAGGATGATGAAGGAGTCGTTCAAGGTTCGTCCTCGCATGAACGCGAGCGGCGCCACTTCGATCTGACCCTTCTCCAGGTAGGCGTTGACCCGGTCAGCATCGAGCATGTCGTACAGCGCGTCGAAGAGGGGCCGAAGGTACGGGTCGACCTTGGCCATTAGGTCCCCCGGGAGGAAGCCGAGCCTCTCCCCTGCCTCGACGGCGGGTCGGGTCAGGATGATCCTGCTCACCTGGCGCTCGGCCATCGCGTTCACCGCGAGCGCCATCGCAAGGTAGGTCTTGCCCGTGCCCGCCGGCCCGATCCCGAAAGCGATCGTGCGGCGGCGGATCGCCTCCACGTAGCGCTTCTGATTGACCGTCTTCGGCGTGATTTTCTTGCCACGGTGGCGCCAAACCACGTCTTCGAAGACGTCGCGGAGGTCGCGCGACTCGTCGAGCGCCGTCAGGACCGCGTCGACGGTCCCGGCCCCAATCGCATGGCCGCCCGACACGAGCTCGGCGAGTTCGTCGATCACGAGCCGCGCTTCGCCGACCTTGTCCTTCTCGCCCTCGAGCGTCAGCTGGTTCCCGCGAAGGAGAACCGCCAGCCCGAGACGGTTACGCAAGGCTCCGAGGATGCCGTCGTCGACGGTTGCGAGCTCGGCGGCGACCTCATTGGAGACTGAGAGAACTTCCTGCAACGGAGACAGTGTAGAGCCCGTTCCGGCGCTGATTCCGCGGGGAAACCAGTCTGCGGCTAGGCGAGCTTCTCGCGGACGAGCCGGCTCACGGTCGAGCCGTCGGCCCGGCCGGATACCTGTGGCATGACGTCCGCCATCACGCGCCCGAGATCCCGGATCGACGTGGCGCCGGTCTCTGCGATCGCATTGTCGACGATCTGCTCGAGCTCCTCCTCGTCGATCGGCTCGGGCATGAACTCCTCGATGATCGAGTGCTCCAGCTCCTCCTGATCGGCCTGCTCGTCACGCCCAGCTGCCCGGAAGGCCTCTGCCGCCTCGGCGCGGCGCTTGCGCTCCCGCTGGAGCACCTGCAACTCCTCGTCGTCGTGGAGCGGGCGCTGCAGCTCCTTCTCCGCCGAGCGGAGCGAAGCCAACGTGAGCCGAAGCGTTCCGGCTCGCTTGCTGTCCCGGGCTCGCATCGCATCCTTGAGCTCGTCCTCGATCCGGGCGATCAGGCTCATCCGAACCCACCGAGGGTGCCGCCGCCAAGGATGTGCCAGTGCAGGTGGAAGACGGTCTGCCCGGCACCCTCGCCCACGTTCACGATCACGCGGTAGTCCTCGAGCCCGGCCTCGCTGGCCGTCTCGGCGACGAACCGGACCATCCGTGCGACCTCCTCGTCCGGAAAGACGCTCACGTCGCGGAGACTCTCAACGTGCCGCTCCGGCAGAACGAGGAGATGGACGGGCGCCTTCGGATGGATGTCCTTGATTGCGACGAACCCATCTTCCTTGCGGACGTGGTCGCCGTCTCTCGCAAGCGTGCAGAAGAGGCACTCAGACGACACCGACGATCCCCTCCTCGGCCACGGCCACTGCGTGCGCGCGGACGAGCGACCCCACCTGCGCGTCCACGAGCCAGGGCGTGTAATCGTCGGCATAGCCCCGCCCGGGCCGGTCGACGAGCACGACGTCCTCTTCACCCAGCCGCGCGTGCCAGCGGCGCCGGCAGGCCTCGTCGGAGGCACGACGGAGACGGGCGCTCCGCTCCTTCTTGACTCCCGGTGACACGGGGTCGGCCTGCGCGGTCCGCGTGCCCGGCCGCGGGGAGTACGGAAACACATGCACCTTCGTGATTCCGGCCCCGGCAACGGTCGCTAGCGTCGCCTCGAACGCTTCGTCGTCCTCGCCCGGGAAGCCGACCATGACGTCCGTCGTCAGGTTGAAGCCCTCTGCTTTCGCGATGCGGCGGCGGTAGGTCTTGACGTCGTAGCGTCGCCCCATCTCGCGGAGGACGCGGTCGTCTCCGGACTGGAGGGGGACGTGAAGGTGCCTGGAAACGGTGCGTGTCTCTCGCAGAGCGGCGACCAGCTCGTCGCCGAGGTGGTTGACCTCGATCGACGAGAGCCGGAGCCTGCCGAGCCCCGGTGTCTCGCCCGCCTCGCGGACCAGGGCCGCGAGCGTGTAGCCGTTCTGGCGGTCCCGGTAACACCCGAGGTTGACGCCAGTGAGGACGATCTCCCGATGTCCCTGCTCGATGCGCTTTCGAATCTCGGCCAGGACAGCGTCAGCCGGGCGGCTACGTGAGGCACCTCGCACTTGCGGAATGACACAGAAGCCGCACGAGAAACTGCAGCCGTCCTGGATCTTGACGAAGGCCCGGACACGGTCGAGGCCGACGGCAGCGTTCGTGCACCCGAGCACACCGACGTCCGCGGACACCTTCGCGGCTGTCTCCTCGCTGGGCAGCGAGATAACCCGAACGTTGGCGGGAAGCCCGGCGAGCGCGCTGCCTGCCAGGTTCGCCGCGCACCCAGTCATGTAGACCCTTCCGGAGCGGCGCGCAGCGCGCCGAACGGCCTGCCGCGACTTCCGCACCGCCTCGTGGGTGACGCAGCAGGTGTTCACGACCGTGACGTCGGTCTCGCCTCCGGACTCCCTATGGCCGTCCGCGGCCAGCCGCTCGCGGAGCACCTGCGCATCGGTGTGCGAAACCTTGCAGCCGAGGAACTCGACGGAGAACGTCGCCATGGCCGGGCGATCCTACGTTGGCGTGTCCTGGGCGTCCAAGAGAGCCGGTCCGCGTTTCGACGTGGTCCCTCGACGCGCCAGCACGTACGGGATAGCCCCGCCCGCTACGAGCACGAGGCCGGTGACCAGCCAAGGTGTCGAAACCGAGTCCAGAAACGCGATCAGAAGGCAAACTGCGCCGGCGCCCGAGATGATCCCGAGGGTTTCCGGCCATCGGCGTCCGAGACGGAGGGCGAACCAGATCGCGACCCCAGCGAGCGGTGCCACGAAAAGGCCGATCGAGGCCGCCGCAAGCAAGGAGAAAACGACGAGCGCTCCCGCGAGCACCCAGGCCGCGAACACTAGCCATCCCTCTCGTCGCATCCGGCCTCCGCTTGAATCTTAGGGAGGATTGGCAAGACGCCGCATACTTCAACTGGAATGCGGGCGAACTTCGCACCAGTGCGAGAAAGGAGGCCTCTGTGGCGGTGAAGCTTTATCGGTGTAAGAACATCTGGGTGAAATCCCCAGGCCACCCATGCTGGCGCGTGCAAAAGGCTCTCGACGAACAAGGCATCGACTACGAGGTCGTGCCGGGCCCGTGGCCGGGCCGCAGCCAGCGGGGGGAGATCGAGCGCCTGAGCGGACAGCCCAAGTACCCGATCATCCAGTTCGAGGACGGCTCCGTCTACCGGGAGGAGTCCAAGGATATGGCTGCGACGATCAAGGCCGGCAAGCTGTTCGAGAAGCAGGGCGCTCCCGCCTAATCGCGCTCGAAGCGATCGGCGGCCCAGCCGCCGCGAACCCTCCTTCCGGCGTGTCTCCACGCCGGAAGCGCAGGGCGTTCGGACTCGAGGTACCCGGAGGTCACGAGTTGCCGGGAGGTCACCCGGGAGCCGGCCCGCTCGCAGAGGTCGAGTGCGATATTCGCAACCGCGAGCGCCGTTTCGGGAAGGTCGTCGGTGAGCACGTCTGCCTGTGCGACAGTGATGTCGACGCCGTTGGCCGCGGCGTTGTCATGCGTCGCCTCGACCGCCGCCTCGTCGAAGTCGAGGGCGACCACGGGGGCGAAGCCGAGGCGTGCTGCGGCGATGGAGAGAACCCCGGAGCCGCACCCGAGATCGAGCAAGCTTCCGGGCTCGAGCTCGAGGAGGTGCTCCAGGCAGATCTGGGTGGTCGGGTGCGAGCCGGTGCCGAAGGCCCGCCCGGGGTCGATCACGACCGGGATCGCATCGGCATCAGGCTCTTCCCAGGGCGGTCCGATCCAGAGAGCGCCGATGCGGATCGGGCGGTGGAACTGCTTCCACCGCTCGGCCCAGTCGGGCTCGACTTCGGTCACACGGCCGGGCCCAAAGACCTGCCAGAGCCGCTCCTCTCCACCCGCAGTGGTGTAGGCGGCAAGCTCGAGCCCGCCATCCATCTCGACCTCCTCGAAGCCCTGCGGGAAGAGGTCGAGCATGACCGCTCGGCCCTCCTCGGCGCGCTCGTTGGCCATCCGAACCGAGACGCGCCGGAGGGGAGGGTTGCCCGTCAGCGGAACGCCGCCCGGATCTTGTCGAAGAAGCCTGCGTCTTCCTTGTACGTGTGTTCATTCGTGTGCTGTTCGAACTCCTGGAGCAGCCGCCGCTGCTCGTCCGAGAGGTGGCGCGGCACGGCAACGTTGACGAGGACGCGGTGGTCCCCTCGCCCGTAGCCCTGGAGCACAGGCATCCCCCTACTCTTGAGCACCCTGACTGTTCCGGGCTGAATCCCGGGCTCGAACTCGATCTCGAGCTCTCCGTCGAGGCCCGGAACGGTGACGGTGGTACCGAGCGCGGCTTCGCTCATCGTGAGGCTGACACTGGAGATGACGTCGTTTCCGTCCCGAACGAGTCGCTCGTCGGGCCGGATGCGGACGAGGACGTAGAGGTCTCCCGCGTGCGCCCCGCGGCCCCCGGCATGGCCCTCTCCCGAGAGCCGGATCCGCTGGCCGTCGTGGATTCCTGCGGGAATCTCGACCTCGATGGAGCGCTCCTGGTTCACCCGCCCGTCGCCGTCGCACTTGGGACACGGCGTGGGCGTGACGCGTCCGCGGCCCGCGCAGGTCGGACAGCTCTGGGTTCGGACGAACTGACCGAAGACCGAGCTCGAGACCGCCTGGAGTCGCCCCGCACCGCCGCACTGCCGGCAGGTCTCCAGGGCTGTCCCCGGAGCAGCTCCGGACCCGTCGCAGGTCGAGCAGGCCACCGCGGCGGGGAATGGGATGGTCAGCACGGTTCCCTGCGCGGCCTCGACGAGCTCGATCTCGACCTCCGCGAGGAGGTCTGCGCCACGGCTGGATCTCGCTCCAGCCGTGCGGCCGAAGATGTCTTCGCCGAAGAAGGCCGAGAAGAGATCCGAGAGACTCGAGAAGTCGGTCGGGACGTAGCCGCCGGTCTGGAGGCCCTCGTGCCCGTACCGGTCGTACAGCTCACGGGTCTCGGACTTCGAGAGGACTTCGTACGCCTCGGCGGCCTCGCGAAACCGCACCACGGCCTCCGGGTGGTCGGAAACGTCGGGATGGAGCTCCCGCGCAAGGTTCCGGAACGCCTTCTTGATCTCCCGCTCGCCGGCCCCGCGGGAAACGCCCAGAACCTCGTAGTAATCACGTCTTGCGGTCGCCACGCTTCGTAGGTTACTGACGGGCTTCCCGGTCGCTCGGCACCCCGGTTACTCCTCGTACATCTCCTCGACGAAGCGGGAAAGCTCGTGTGCGGCGGACCGGACCGCGTCGATCGCCTTGACGTAGTCCATCCGCGTCGGGCCGAGGAGGCTGACGGTCCCAAGGTTCCGGTGCCGGAGCCCGTACGGGGCACTCACGAGTGAGATGCTCTGGAGCCCCGGATCAGCGAGCTCTG
>Ga0307290_10000055_pt1 | contig 41406 bp, 36 predicted proteins | sample ER_DNA_144_FD_194472 | JGI IMG/M metagenome (GOLD analysis project Ga0307290, IMG submission 194472) | Bulk soil microbial communities from the East River watershed near Crested Butte, Colorado, United States - ER_DNA_144 | ecosystem: Environmental > Terrestrial > Soil > Floodplain | place... | reverse complement strand
CCCCCCGCCCCCGCGCTCTTTGAGCCAAAGCAGGACCGGAGCGTCGGGACTGGAGAAGCCGCGCAACAGACCGAGTGAGAACCAGTCAGCCGGTATGTCGCTCGCATGGAACGCAAATCGCAGATCGGGATGCAGCCGTTGCAGCTCGCCGCGCAGCACCGTGGCGCGCTCGGCGACCCCGGCCTCCAGCCCTTCGAAGTAGCCGCTCAACCAACCGCGCTCGAGTAACGTGTCGTAGCGAGCCCCCGGAGGCAGCGCCACGAGCCGCTCGATTTCGGCGTGGTCGAGACCGAGTGCCGCCAATCCCACGCGATAGTCTGCGTCACAGAAACCGCTCCCGCCGTAATGCGTCATCGCACTGTCGAGATCCAGCGCGACGCCGGCAATCACTTCCGTGCGCGCGCCACCCCCACCCAGGCGCGTCATGGTGCGGAGTACCGGGCGCAGCGCGCCACGCCAGTAGAGCGAATCGAGGCCGCAGGGGATCGGCGTGAGCGTACCGTGCCGATCCACTTCATCAGCGCCCTCCGACGGAATCGCGCGCAACGCTACTGCGGGGAACCAGCGGATACTCGTCGTCTGCAACCGGCCGGCGGCGAGCTTCCAGAGGTTGCGCGTACTCACGGTATCGATGAGCGCAGGCGCGGGAATCGTCGTCGCCAGCGCATTGAGCCCCGCGACATCCACGAATCCGAGCAGCGAATCGAGTGAGTAGAGCGCGAACCGGCTCCACAACACGCGCATCCCCTGGCGCGAGATCCAGCCGGGAGTCACGATCGACACGGGAGCCGCCGCTCCCACCCCCACGGTGTCCTCGCGGTTGGTGGAGGGGGGGGGCTGCGGCAGCACGATTGGGGCGGCCGCTCGCCCGGTCGGTGGCGCGAGCGGTGGAGCGTGGACCGCCACCTGTTGTGGCCCCCCCGCGAGGCGCAGCGGAGCGGGACGTGTAGCAGCGCCGATGCCGGCCCATTCCGCGGGCCGCCGGGTCCAACGCGCGAGTGCGACGAGAAAATCGCGCGTGCGCCCCGCTGGGTCTGCGTCGATCGACGCCAACAAGCTGCGACTCGCCACGACGATCAGGCCATTCTGGACGCGGGTCGCCGCGACGAGCGCCATGCCGCCGGCACGTGCGAGGGTCTGGCTCTTGTTGCGGATCAGCAACGGATAGTTCCGGCCCGCTGGGAACGGAGCGAAGCCTGCATTATCGAGTGCTGAATGCGGCAGCGGAGTGGCGGATACATCGAGCAGCTGCCCTTCCCCCCCGCCCGCCCCCGCCCCGTTTCCGATGGCGATGCCCGCGCCCTGCGACATGAGCCAGCGGTTCATGATCCAGCGGTCGAGCGCGCCTCCTTTTTCGGTGTATCCCAGCACGACGACACCGTCCCGGCCAATCCACTCATTGAGAATCGCGAGATCGCCGATCGTGAGCGCGTCGGACCGGCTTTCGGGCTCGCGTCCGCCGAGCACGAGTACGGTGCGATAACGCTCGAGATCTTGGCGAGTGAGATGCGGATAGAAACGGCGGTACTCCACGTGATAGCCGGCGGCATGCCACGGGGCCGCGGTCGCCTCGAGGGTCAGCGGATCCGCGAGCGTCAGGTCAACGACGAGAAGGCGACGCGACTCCGTCTGGCAAGCTGCGAGGAGCAACAGCAGGAAGAGACACAGGCGCCTCACCGTCGCGACTCGACCAGGCGGTTGTACTTGCGGAGCGCGGCGCGCAGCCGGTCATGCGGCAGCGCGTACACCCGCCTGCCGTTGATTCCCGTCATCGTCTCGGCCGCCACCATGGCGTTGACGATCGCTTCCTCTGTCGCCTGAATCGTGGCGGCGAACAGCGGATCGATCCGCTCGTTCGGCAGCATCGTCACGCTGACATTTGCATCGGGCTTTGCGGCGCCGGGATTGGCAGTCGAGAACGCGACGAAGATATCACCCGACGGATTTCCTCCGGTCCCACCGAGCCGGCCGACGCCGAGGGCGGCGCGCTTGGCGATCCGCTTGAGCTGATGCGGCAGCAGCGGCGCGTCGGTGGCGATCACGATGATGATGGAACCCTTGTCGGCGTCGAGGCAGCGGCGGCCGGCGAGTGGCGTGCCCGGCAGCGAATCGTAGCACGGCATCAAGTCGGGAATCTCCTGACCGACGGGGACGCCGGCGATCGAGAGACGGGCGCGCGAGCCGTAGTTGCATTGCACGAGGACACCGATCGTGTACCCCCCACGGTCCGCGGGGAGCCGTCGCGACGCCGTGCCGATTCCGCCCTTGAACTGGTTGCAGATCATCCCGGTCCCGCCGCCGACGCTGCCTTCGACCACGGGTCCGCCGCCTGCACTGTCCAACGCGGCGAACGCGTGCTGTTTCGTCACGTGGAAGCCGTTGATGTCGTTGAGTGACCCGTCCCACGTTTCGGCTACGATCGGCAGTGACCAGTCGAACTCGAATCCCTTGCGCACCAGCCATTCGATGACCGCATCGCGTACGACTCCCACGCTGTGGGTGTTCGTGATCATCACGGGCCCGGCGAGGAACCCCGACTCCTCGAGCCAGGTCGTGCCGGTCATCTCGCCATTGCCGTTCAGCGTGAACCAGCCGCCGAAGACGGGATCGCCGTTCGTTGCGCCGCGCGGGAAGATGGCGGTGACGCCGGTGCGCACGGGGCCCTGGCCGACCACCAGTCTCCCCTCTCCTTTGATGATTGTCGCGTGGCCGACGGTGACACCGGCGACGTCGGTGATGGCGTTGAGAGGACCGGGCGTGCCGTCGAAGGGGACACCGAGATCGCGAGCCCGCGGCCGGCTCTGCGCATGCACGGCGGAGGCAACGAGCAGTAGGGCGGGAAGCAATCGCATGTCAGGTCACCACGGCGTACGGGAGCAGTGCCTGCCGCATGTCGGCGGCGGTTTGCCAGCGCGTCTCGCGCGCTTTGGACAGCGCCTTCATGACCGCATCGCTGAGTGCCCGTGGCACGTCGCGCCGCAGCTTGCGAAGATCCGGCGGCGCCGCGTGCTGCTGCATGTCGAGGACGGCGGCGGCGCTCGCCGCGGAGAACGGCGGCCGGCCGGTGAGCGCCTCGAACACCACGACGCCCAGGGAGTACAGGTCGGTTCGCCCGTCGATATCGGGCGAGCCGCCCGCCTGCTCGGGGCTCATGTATTCCTCTGTGCCCACCACGAAGCCGCTGCGGGTCACCCGGTCCTCCCCCGAGGTGGCGATCGCGCGCGCGATCCCGAAATCGACGAGAATCGCGCCGCTGCCTTCCGCCGAGAGCACGATGTTGTCAGGCTTGATGTCGCGGTGCGCGAGGCCGTGCTCGTGCGCGTGGCCGAGCGCGTCGAGCACTTCGGTGGCGATGCGGACCGCCCGGTCGATCGGGAGCGAGCGCTCGCGCCGCACGACGTTCCGCAGCGTTTCTCCCGCCACGAACGGCATCACGAACCAGAGCAGGTAATCGGTTTCGCCGGAATCGAGCAGCGGTGCGATATGCGGGTGGTCCAGCTTGGCAGCCCAGCGGATCTCGCGCAGGAAGCGGTCGGCGGCAACGGAGACCGCGAGCTCGGGGTGCAGCACCTTGATCGCCACTTTGCGGCCGTCTTTGTCGAGGGCACCGTACAACGTGGCGTTTCCGCCGCGGCCCACCGCGGTGATGACGTTGTAACGGTCGCCCAGGGCCTGGCGGACCCGTCCGATCAGTTCGCGAGCCATCGCCGGCACAATAGGCGGCCCGGGGGCTTAAAAAGGAAGGGCGGCTCCGGAGAGCCGCCCCAGTTTCAACAGGATCGACCGTGCCTATTGATTGACCGGCGCTGGCGTCCAGCTGAGGTTGTCAAAGATGCCGTAGGCAGAACCCTTGCCCGCGAACCGCACCGCCGCTATGCCAGTACCGGCGACGCACAGCAGCTGCTGCACGCGTTGGGTCGTTGATTCGGTCCTGCTGAGGACGTTGCCGTTGGCATCGAGTGCCTCGATGAACGCCACGCCACCGGGCGGCGGAAACAGGCCGTGGTATCCCGTCGGCGTCGCGCTGATGCACGCCTGGGCGGCCGGTATGACGAATGTCGCCTTGATGACCCCGAATCCGTACTGACTGAAGTCCGACGCGAGGCCAAGGGGACAGACGCTGATGTTGTTCTGCCCCGAGTGGAATCCAAGCGCCCCGGATACGAGCCGCCCGTAATCATTGGTGTAGACCCAGGTCCCGGGGCACAGGCTGAGCGGACTGGTGCGGCTGAACGTAACGCCGATATGGGAATACACTGAGTTAATGGCGGTTCCGGGCGAGATCGAGCTCAGATCCGGCGCCTGGTCGAAATTCAGGTCCAGCAGGCTCGGCAGCGCCCACGTAAACCGGCTGAACATGTCCGTTTGACCGCCGGCGCCGACATCGAGGGCCACGGTCGTGCGCGCGAACAGCGGTCGCGGGAGGACCAGCGAGCCGAGGCTGGCCACCAGATTTCCCAACTTCGAGCGACGAGATCCAAGGAACTGCGGCGACGACGGATCACACGACAGGAATGGCGCGCGCACGTTATTCAGCGGGCGGATTGCGGGGTCTGCGCCGATATGGAGCTGGAAGATCTGGAGCAGGTCGCGCGTCGCATGATCGAGACTACCGGTTTCCGCGCACATCCCGACGGTCACGTTGGTGTTGAACTTGCCGGCGGCGTTGATCTCGGAGAGCGGCGGCTCGGTGTGAAGGTCGTAGCACGAATTGCCGACTGGCCCGATGTTTCCGGAGAACACTGGCTCGAGCAGCCCCGCAATGCAGGGACGATCATCCGTGGACTCGACGATGATCGTGACCGGCTGGTCCACCGCGCCGGCGGGGATGAAGACGCCGGCCTGACCATGCGTCGTCACGATGGTGGTGTTTTGATCAGGCTGCGCAGTGCCCTCGCCGCAGTCTGAGTCAACGCGCTCACATTGTGAGCCGACGCCGACAAAGAACTTGATGGGCAATGTGCTATCGTCGAGCAGCGCGATATACTCGTCGGTGTCCACGTTCTTCAGCTCGCGGCCATCGTCCGCGACATCCACGTCCACCGTACCGAGCTGCCGGGAGCCGGTCTGTACGGCGATCCGATAGGTGCAGCTGGGGTCGAGATTGTCATCCGGTGTATGCCAGTTCGCGTGATACGCGGCGTCGGCGATTTGCACGTCGGCGCCCGACAACGTGCGTATGACTTCGCCGCTGCAGAGGTTGCTGATTGTGACGGTGGGACGGAGCTGCTGGGAGAATACTTGCTCCGCCGGAGCGTCCTGCGTCACGAGCGGCGGGAGCCAGACGAAGAACGCGTTGCCGTCGGGGTGATTGGCGTCCTGTATCAGCGCCGATGCACTCGGCGAATGGCTGCGATCGCCGTAACAGCCCACCGTTCCAAGGATAACGAATGCCACGAACGCCGGGTACTTCTTGCTGCGCCCCATGATGTGTACTCCTGCCCCTAGACCGGAACGAGATGCACGACATTGTGAAATAACTACGGCTGTGTGGAAAACCATCGGGCGACGGGGTGATTCGGGGGCCGACCGCACGGTCTAATCCCAAGGAGTGGGGGGAGAAAAGTGGGGGGAGAAAAAGGAAGGGGCGGCTCCGCGGAGCCGCCCCTTGTTGCACACCTGCATCAGTGCGTCAGGCCGCGTTGGCACACACCGCGGAGAACTGCACGTTGTGGGCGACGCCGTCGAGATTCTTCATCGAGACCAGCCAGACGTTTGTGGCGTTGTTGGGCCCGGTGAGGCCGGGAGTGGATTCTTGCAGGCGGGTGTTGAAGTCCCCCGTCCCCTCCCCGACCACCTGCGCGCCACCACCCAGGATGACCTTGCCCGCCGGGCACGGGACGACATCGCGATTGAATGCCCCGCCTGCCGCCAGTGACGTAACGGCTCCGGTCACGACTTCATAGCCCAGCGGCGGCGACGCGCACACGGCGAAAATGCGAACCGTGTGCGACACGCCATCCTCGTTCCGCACGGACGCGAGCCACGCATTCGTCGTCCCACCGATGGTACCGGGACCGGATTCTTGCAGGCGCGTATTGAAGTCATCGACGCCTCCGCCGGCCACCTGTGCTCCTCCGCCCAGTACGACCGTGCCGGCCGGACAATTCGCGGTCTCGCGCGCGAAGCTGCCGGCGGCAATCACCGCGTCAGTCGTCACAACTCCATAGCGGTATGGCGCCGTCGCGCACGCAGCATAGAACTGGACATCGTGTGCGGCCGCCGCTTCGTTGTCGATGGAAACCAGCCAGACATTCGTTGCCGCGTTCACGATTCCGGGTGCCGACTCCTGCAGCCGGGTGCCGAAGTCCGCGGTGCCTTCACCAACCACCTGCGTGCCGCCACCCAGCACGACCTTGCCTGCGGGGCATGTCGCGACATCGCGGGCGAATCCCGTGAGCGCTGGCAGGGTGATCGCGTTCGACGTCGCGACTTCGTACGCGCCCAGCGCACTGGCCGTTCCCGTGGCGGTGATCTCCTGCGGGCTATTGGACACCTCATCGGTCGTAAGTTGCAGCGTGTTTACGCCGAGCTCGAGTGTCCACGACACCGTCGCGATGCCGTCAGGGTCGACGGTGACGGCCGGGCAGGAATTGCCGGCGCTGCAGCTGGCCGTGCTGACAGTCCCGCCTCCGGCTGTCACGGTGAAGGTCACCGACTGTCCGACGACCGGAGAGGTCTCGTCAACCTCCGAGATGCCGTGGGTGTGGTTGTTCTGCAGCTTCACCGACGCCTGCACGGTCGAGCCGGCGGGCGCGACGGCGCCGTCGCCCGCCGTTACCGTCATGCTCGCCGGCCGCGCAAAGCCGAACCGGCTGAACTCGTTCGTGCTGCCACCGGCGCCCAGGTCGACGGCGTACAACGCCCGCGGCTGGATGATTCGTCCGATCGCATGCGCGACCGCAAACCAGCCGGCTTTCGCAATGTCGCCCAGACGACCTGAGCGGAACGCCGCGCCGATCGACGGCGGTGTTGGTCCAAAGCCGTCACAGCGCAGGAATGGCGCCGGCACTTCGTCGAGCAAAGGCAGGGCCGGTGTCACACGACCCGCGATCTCTTCGCTCCGATACAGCTCGAACGGATGGTCGTTGCTCTGGCCGACGTCGCCGGGAAACTGGAAGCAGACACCCGCGACCACCGGAACTCTGAAGAGCAGGTCAATGTCTGGAACGAGTGTGTGAAGATCGGGATCGGTCCGGAACCGGTAGCACCCTTCGAGCTGTTCGAAGCTCGTATTCAAGCATCGCGTTTGCCCGCCATTGTTGACGCCAACGCGTTCGATGATGACGACGACCTGATCGAGCGGCTGTCCATTGACGATCGGGAGCCAGCCATTCGAGAAATGCGCGCCTGCGAATCCGGTATTCGTGGTCACGTCGCGTCCGCTCGCGGGAAGCACGTTCGGCACGACCTGCTCCACTGCGTCGCTCGAATTGACCGACCCGAACGCGCCCTGCTCGATGCGCACCTTGATCGGGAGCGTGCGACCGTTCTGGAATTGCACGACGTCACCCGTCGTCAAGTTCTTCACGCCGCCGAGCACGGGATCGAGGTCGAGGAAACCGAGCGCCGTGCCCCGCGCCGAGCCGCGTACGGTGATGCGGTAGAAACTCGTCAGGATCAACGGCGACGCCTGCGTATCCCAGTTCAACTGATATTGCTGGTTGATCAGATCGAGGGCCATTGTCGCGGGCCCGAAGACCAGCGGTCCCGCTTTGCAACCCGTCGTTGGGACGAGGATCGGATTCGCCGCGAGCTCGCAAACTTCGGCCACCGGCGCGAGGTGCGCGTTGAACTTGCCGGCATCGTAGAACTGTGAGCCTACAGGATTCGGGACGAGTGGCGGAAGAAAGAAGAAGTCTTTGTTGCCGGAGTGCGCGCCGTCGACGATCAGGGCATTGAGACTGGGCGGGTTCTGCTGCAGCGGAGTATTGTCTCTACACCCTGACAGCACGACGATGGCGGCGATAAAAGCCGTGAGTTGTCTCATGGGCGCTCCTGCAACACACATGGACCCGCGATGTGCGGCGCGTCTAGGGGAGCGCCAGCGACGACGGGCTACGTTTCAGCGGAACGCCTAGAAATTCTCCTAGGGTTAATCCTAGCGCTAGACCCAGACCGATCTAGATCACAAGGATGATTATGGAGCCCCAATGAGCGCTTTGAAGCGCGGATCGCTTTGAATCGGGCGCCACCACCAGTGCACGCTCTTGCGGAAACCCTCGCGGTGCTTGGGGTTGGCGCTGAGGTACTCATCCAGCAGGCGCAGCGCCTCATCCCTGTCACCCAGCATGACGCGCACGACCGCCTCGTAGCCCATGAGCTCCTTCTGAGGGTCGACTTCCGCATTGCCTTTCGAACGGTCCAGGACGTGCCGGGCACTGTCAGGGAGCCCGGCGCGGGCGATGACCGCGGCCACCCAGATCTGCTGCAACCGCTGGGCAAAGGGGCGGATACGCTCTGGTGTGAGGCGGACGGCATCGGTCGCCAGCTGCCAAGCGCGACCAATGTCGGGGTCCGCAGCATTGGTCGACATCAGCATCAGGGTGCACTGCAGGAACTGCGGATTGCTCGGGAAGCGACGATGCCCTTTCTGACACCAGTCGGTAGCCGGTGTAAACAGCTCCAAGTCGTACGAGGTGAAAAACAGGCGGGCCAAGATCGCGTCGGCAGATGCGAGGTACGCGTCCGCCTCGTACGCGCTGCGGGCGGCGCGGTTGGCCTCGACGAGGTCACGCCGCTGGTAGTAGAGATACGAGAGAATGTTCCAGGCCCCCACTTGTTGCGGGTTGAGCCGTGTTGCAGTCTCGAGATCCGATTGCGCCGCCGCGAGCAACCGCTCGGCCGCGGCTTCATCGGGCTCCAACCCGCGAGAGTATCGCCAAAACAGCAATGTGCCTCGAACTTCGAGGGCATCGGGATTCTGCGGTTCCAGGCGCAACGCGCGGTTCGCGTGTCCGAGCCCGATCGTCAGCCATTTGTCGATCTCGCGCGGCACTCGCTCGAGCCGGGATCTCAGGAAGGCCACGCGCGCGCGTTGCACGATCGGTTCCAGCCAGGCCCGATCGGCCTGTTCCGACTTTTCGAGCAGCGAGTCCTCGTGGGCGTACAGGCCCGCAGCTGCGGTGGGATCATTCAATGCCGCGGCGCCTGCATCCTTCTGCGACTTCTGCGCCTGTTGGACCAATGTCCACGCCTCGACGCTCTTTGTGCTGGCCCGTTCTTCGCGCAGCCGGACTTCATCACCGAGCCGCTCCCGCAGAAATACCGCCGCCCGGCTCACCAGCGAATCCCGCAACGCAAGGGGTGCGTCGATCGGTAACTCGAAATTTTGACGCCGCACGTCCACGCTGCTCGCGCCGTCCACCAGGCGGATGGTGACACGCGCCCGTGATCCGACCGGGTCCACCGAACCCTCGACGAGTGTCCCGGCCTCGAGCGCGCGCGCGATCGAGTCACGCGACACGTCGCGTCCCCGGAACGGGGCGACGCCGCCGCGCGAGACGACATCGAGCGCGCGAATCGTGCTGAGCTGATCGATCAGCGCTTCGGTGAATCCGTCGGCGAGATACCTGAGCGAGCTGTCCCGGCTCTCGTCGGTGAAGTAGAGCACCGCGACGCGATTCTGCACGAGCGAACCGGTGACCCCTCCCCCATTCGTGCGGTGGCGGCCGAACAGGAGCCATGCGCCGGCGACCAGCGCGATCACACCGACGCCGATGCCGACGCTCATGCGGCGGCGCGCCGTGAGCTGCGCGCGCGAGAGCCGCGGCGCCGCGGTGACGCGCGAGACCGCACCCATGCTCGCGGTCGCAAGCGCCTTGGCGAATTCGCCCGAGGTCTGGTAGCGATCGGCCGGTACCTTCTCGAGCGCGCGTTCGATCACCACCTCGAGCGCGTCCGGAATAGCGTCGCGCACGATCTTGAGCCGCGGCACTGCGTCGAGCGAATGGCGCGCCATGATCGCCTGCGCCGTCGGGCCGGTGAACGGCGGCTGACCCGCCAGCGTCTCGTAGAGCACGCACGCGAGACTATAAATGTCGCTGCGGCGGTCCACTTGCCCGGACCCCGAGGCCTGCTCGGGCGGCATGTACGCAGGTGTACCGATCGCGAGTCCGGTCTGCGTCAGCTGATCGCCGCCCGCGGCGCTGACGGCGCGTGCGATGCCGAAGTCGGCGACGATCGCGTGACCGCCAGACAGCATGATGTTCCCAGGTTTGATGTCGCGATGCACCACGTCGTGGTCATGGGCGTAGGCGAGCGCTTCGGCGACTTCGCGCGCGATCTGCAGCGCATCGTCGACCGGCAGCTGCGGCTCGCGGTCGAGCCGGTCGCGTAGGGATTCACCTTCCACGAAAGGCATGACGTAGTACAGCGTTCCCCCCGCGTCACCCGAATCGAACACGGGCAGGATGTTCGGATGCTGCAGGCGGGCGGAGAGCTTGATCTCGCGCAGGAACCGTTCGCGACCGAGGGCCACGGCGATCTCGGGCCGCAACGTCTTGAGCGCCACGAAGCGATCGTGGCGCGTATCGCGCGCCAGATAGACCAGCGCCATTCCGCCGCGGCCCAACTCCCGATCGATGACGTAGTGACCGGGCAGCGCGGCGTTCAAATCTGCAAACGGATCAGTCACGCGGATAACGATAGTTCTGGCGCACCTGTTGGGCGAGCGCCAGGGGTAGCGTCTCCAGGTCGGCCACGGCCCACGGCCGGTCGCTCGTGAGGAGCAGCTGCCCGTCACCTGAGGCGACCAGAATCATTTGCACGCGCACAGAGTCGCGGCTCGTCGGTATTGGGTCGATGCGCCCATAGATCGCCAGGCCGGCGCTCGTGCCACGCGCGAGTTCCAGCGCCGCGAGCTCCGGGCGTGCCTGGCCGCGCCAGCGCTCCCGCACCACATCCTGAGATACCGCGGCGAGGGGCGGCAAGCTGTCGAGCTGCTTCGTCAGGCCCTCCGCCAGGCGCACGCGCCACGGTTCGAGCCCGGGCACGAAGATGTCGAATGGGGCAATCGCGGCGAGCTGCGGATCAGGCCTGTGCCGGCGCGCGTAGCGCACGAAGCTCATGGCGCCCGCAACGGTGAGCATGACGACCAATGCTGACAGTCCGATGAGCCAACGCTTTGAGGTCAAATTGGCGCCCCCCGCCCTCGCGTGAGCGCGGATAGCTTCGCATTCTGACCTCCCGTTCACAAGGAGTCTCGCCTATTCCTTCTTATTCAGAACGCATCCATGCCTGGGTGGCGTCGGTCCAGGGAGGGGGGGGCGGGGGGCAGGGGGGGGGCGGGGGGCGCTCGATCCGCAGTTACGGCGTGCGCTCGGCTGGTCGTGGCATCGCTCGTCGCGAAGGCATCACGGCCAGGCGCACGGTCCCATCCGGGTGATACTCGGGCACAAACACGATCGCGAGAGGCTCATGGTCTGATCCGCGGCGCGTCGCGCGCCCGACCATGACGGCCACGATCCGCAGTTTTGATCGTTGATAGTGCGTGACCGCGTACTGGGCCACCTGCTCCTGGAACGCCGCGAGTGCCTTCCCCTCGTCGGCGGCGTGTGCGTCATCAAAGATCGCCACCAGCATGTTCGTATCGACAATCATGACCATGGCGTTTGTGACGTGGAATTCCCGCTGGATCTCCGATTGTAGTTGCAGCTGAAACTTGGGGAGCGCGTCGCAGCCGAGTGCGAGCGCGCAGAGGGTAAGGAGAGCGTATTTTTGCATAGGCTCCGCTCGGAAATTCACCTCACGTCCTAGTCCGCGCAATGCAGTGCCGATGACCGAGAGTTGAAGGGGACCCGCTACCATGGTGGCGCATGGTCACCGTGTGCACGGTTCTTCCTCCTCCCGAGCGCCCGCGCATCGACGCGGCAGGCGACGGCTGCTTTGACACCCTCCACGCGGAGTCTTTGCGGGAGGCGCTCTACGTCGCGCGCCGCCGGCGCGTAGACGCCGTCATCATCTCCGTACATCGCTGTCACGGCGACGCGCTGCCCGGCGTCGCGCGCTTCGTGCGCGAGTTCCCTGCCATTCCCGCTGTCGCCCTGGTGTCGCGACACGATCGCGAGGCGACGGAGACGCTGTTGCGCCTGGGCGCGACCGGCGTCCGCAGCGCCATCGACTGCACCGAGCCCGATGGATGGCGACGGTTGCGAGATCTCGTAGGGCATCCGGCCTCGCCTGTTGCCGCCCGCATCCTCGCGCGCCTCATCCCCGCGCTGGGCGAGTCGTCCGAAGAAACGCGGCTGTTCTTCGAAGCGGTGGCGAACCTGGCGCCGGCCCTCAGCACCGTCCGCGGCCTGGCTCGTCATCTCCGCGTGCGGCCCAGCACGCTGATGTCGCGATTCCATCGCGCCGGGATCCCGTCGCCCAAGAGCTATCTCGCGGGGATGCGGCTGTTGCATGCCGCTTTCCTCTTTCAGAACCCCGGCCTGTCGGTATCGGACGTGGCGTACCGAATGGACTACTCATCGCCGCAGAGTTTCGGCCGGCATCTGCGCGCGGTTCTTGGCGTCACCGCCGGCGAGTTTCGCCGCCGCTTTCCGTTTGACGTGGCGCTGGCGCGCTACATCGATCTGCTCATCACCCCGTACCGGGAGGCCCTGCGGGCGCTACACCCCTTCAACGCGGGGTCGTGGGACCAAGGCCCGAGCACCGTAGCGGTCTCCCGGGCGGGGTGATCCCCCCTCTCCGGAAGGGAGAGGGGGACAGGGGGTGAGGCCCTAGTCGGCCGCGGGCCGGATCTGATGGTCGGTGGTAGTTTGATCGCGCCGCAGCACCGAGAATCGTGCCATGCCGCCGCGCAGCCGCTCGGCGAGCTGCGCGAGCTGTTGCGATGTGGCCGTCAATTCGCCCATAGACGTGATCTGGGTTTCGGTGGCAGCGGCTGTGTTGTTGGCCGTCTCGGACGAGGCTGTCGAGATACTGGCGACTTGCTGTAGCGATTGTGCCAAAGCGGCCAGGCGCTGCGCCTGGCTGCGCGAGACCTCCGCCGTCGCATTCACGAGATCGCCCATCAATTGCACGCCCTGATGCAGCTCCTGCAATGCGCCGTCGGCCTCGGCGGCCACCGCGCCGATGTCGCGCACCTTCGTCTCCCCCGATTGCATCGCGCGCGCTGCTGCCTCGATGCCCGTGCGCAGGTCGCTCACCAGTTCCGCGACCTCGCGCGCCGACTTCCCTGCCTCGGCGGCCAGCGTGCGGACCTCGTCGGCGACGACGGCAAAGCCTTCCCCATGCTCCTCGGCCCGCGCCGCTTCGATCGCCGCATTGAGCGCGAGCAAGTGCGTCTGCCGCGCGATCCGGGCGATCGTCTGCGCGAAGACGCCGATCCGCTCCGACATCCCGGACAACCCCGCGACCGTCGACGCCGTCGCGCGCACTTCTTCTCCGACCGCGCGCAGCGTCGCGCTGGCGCGCGCGACGCGCTCGCGGCCCCGCTCCGCCGTGCTGACAAGTCGCGAGGAGTCCACCTGCATCAACTCGGCGCGCACCCGTAGGGACTCCGCCTGGTCCGCCGCCTTCGCGCTTTCACCGCGCGCGCCATCGGCCAGGCCGCGTTGTTTGCCGAGATCGCCGGCCAGGCGCTGCGAGGTTTGCGTCAGCGATTCCGTGGTGGCGTGCAGCTCCTGCGCGGCGGCGGCCAGCTCCTCGGCGAATGCGGCGACCTCGTCGGCCTCTCGTTGTACCGACGAGATCGTCGTGCCGATCTCCTCGAGCATGCGGTTGAAGCTCTTTTCCAGGAACCCGAGTTCGTCGGCCTCCGTGGCGGCCGCGCGAACGGCGAGGTACCCCTGCTCCGCTTCGCCCATCACGCTGCGCGCGCGGCGAATGCGCTGGATGAGCGTCGCGGGAATTCGCTTGAGTGCCATCGCGACGACGATGAACACGCCGGTTTCGAGATACGCCATGGTGTCGAGCCCGGAGCCGCCGGGATACAGCTCGCCGTGCGCCCAGCTCGCGAGCAGGTACGCGATCGACGCGACCAGCACGAGGAAGTCGCCGACGGCCTGTCCCTGATCGAACGCATAGGGGAGAACGGCGATGAACAACGCGGCGACAACACCGCCATGACCGAACCACACGACCAGCACGTTGACGAGCACGACATCGAGCAACGGCAGCAGATAGATGAACCACCAACGGTACCAGCCGCGCTCATTGATCAGCCCGACGACCGCGTTGATCACGGCGGCACCGCCAGCGACCAACACGATCGTGCCGAGCCGCGCGCTGGTGATGCCGCCCAGCTTGCCGAGCACGCCGAGCACGAAGAGCGCCGCCGCGATCCACCAACGGCGCCGGTGACTGCGTTCGAACGTTTCGAGATCCTTAAACCGCTGCTCCAGCGCGGTGGCGTCGTCGTGCCAGCCACGCGCGCGGGCCGCGAACGACAGGCGGCGCGCAGGCTCGCTCACGTGGAGAGTCCTAGGCCAAGTTCGGACGCGGTCAACAATGCTTCGACCAGATACCCCTCCCGCTCGATCGCCTCCTTGGCGCCTTCCTCGCGGTCCATCACCGCAATCACGCCAAGCACGTGCCCGCCTTCGCTCTCCACGGCCTTGATCGCCTCGCGGGCCGAGCGTCCGGTGGTGAGAACGTCCTCGACGATGACCACTGGGAAACCTGTCATGAAGCACCCTTCGATGCGTTGGCCGGTCCCGTGGTCCTTCGGTTGCTTGCGCACGGTGAACGCGTCGAGCAGCTGGCCACGCCGGCGGGCGGTCAACGCCAGCGCATAGGCGATCGGATCGGCGCCGAGCGTGAGACCGCCGACCGCGCGGGGACTCCAGCCGCGTATGGCCATGCGATCGAGTCCGAGCCCGCCGATCACGGCGAGCCCGTCGCCGGACATCGTGGTGAGGCGGGCGTCGACATAGAACGAGGACCGGCGGCCGGACGCGAGCAGGAAGTCGCCGCGCTTCACGGAGCGCGCGAGGAGGAGATCCTTGAGCGTGTTTCTGAGGTAGTAGTAATCGCTACTACTATTCACTGTTCCGCTTGCCGACAATGTTCTTGAGCGCCCCAAGCAGCCCGCCGGACTTGCCGGCGTCCTTGGCTCGAGCCACTGCCGCTTCCAAGTCCGCGGCGAATGCGGACATCGTCGGCTGGCGGTCGCCGGGGTTGCGCGACAACCCCTTCATCACGGCTGCCTCGAGCCGGGGTGGAAACTTGCGGTCGGTGACCTCGGACAACGGCGTCGCTTTTCCGCTCAAGAGCTGCTGGAACAGCTCGCGCGGGCTGCGTCCGTCGTGCGGATGACGACCCGACAGCATGTAGTACGTAATCTTGGCGAGGCTGTAGATGTCGGCGCGACCGTCCACCAGCTCGCCCGACAACGCTTCGGGCGCGACGTACTGCAACGTCCCGACGAAGAACCCGGTCTTGGTCAGCCGCTCTTCGGGCGGCTGCTCGGCGTCACGCGCGATTCCGAAATCGAGCAGCTTCACCGTGCGTGCGCGCGGATCGTACATGATGTTCTCGGGTTTCAGGTCGCGATGGATGATGCCCGCCGCATGCGCGGCCGCGAGTGCGTCGGCGAGCTGCCGCACCAGCGCGACGGCGTCGGCAGGAGCGAGCGGGCCGTCGCGGTGTAGGAAGTCGGCGAGCGACTCTCCGGTGGCCCACTCGAGCGCGAGGTAGTAGAGGCCGTCCGATTCGCCGAAGTCGTAGGTGCGGACCACACCTGGATGCACGACGCGGGATCCATATCCCGCTTCCCGCAGGAATCGTTTTACGACGATGGGGTCGCCCCTGAGGCGCTCGCGCAATACCTTGAACGCACAGGCGCCGCGCTCGGGATGTTCGGCGCGGTATACCTCCGCCGTCCCTCCTTCGCCGATGCGCTCGAGGAGACGGTAGCCGGCGATCGACCTGCCGGCCAGGTTTTCGAGAGCCATGAGGTTTGTGCGCGAAACTAACGTCTCGCTTTGAGGCTCGGCAAGTGATGCGATGTGTTGTGCTGGTGCTGACCGCGGTTCTTGCCGCGGGCTGTGGATCGATGCAGCGCGCGGGGATGCCGGAAACGGCGCCCGGCCGAGGGAACGCGTCGCCGCGGCTGTTCGATGCATCATCGGTCTACCGGTCGATGGGCGCGCTCGTGGGCGGCGGCGCCCTGCCGTTCATCGCGTCCGTGCGCTATCTCGCCGGGCCGACGCCCGACTCCACGCTGGCCCTCTTTTCCATGTCGCTCACGAATCAGACGCTCACGTTCCAACGCCGCGGCGCGGAGTTCGTCGCGGAGTATCGCGTGGAGGCGTCCTTCCGCAGCGACAGTACCAGTCTCGCCGCCGTGCGGCAGATTGGGAGCGACGAGCAGGTGCGCGTGCGCAACTTCCAGGAGACGCTGCGCACCGATGAGAGCGTGATCTATCAGCAGTTCGTGATGGTGCCGCCCGGCGTCTACTACGTGATGGCGATGGTGCGCGATCGCAACGGACCCGCCTACGCGCGCGCCGAGCGTGCCGACACCGCCCCCCGCTTCGCCGGGCCGGCGATGACGGAGCCGATCGCGGTCTATACTGCGGAGGGCCGCGCCGAGCGTACTGCCGTCCCGAAGCTGGTCGCCAACCCACGGGCGACCCTCCCGTACGGTCCCGATTCCATGCGCTTCTATGTTGAGCGCTACGGGGCGAAGCCCGGCCCGATTGTCGCGCGCGTCGTCGACGACGCCGATCACGAGCTCTGGCGCGATTCCGTGCCGCTCACCGGCGGTCCCGATGTGTCATCGGCGACGATTGTCGTCGTCCCTGCGAACCTCCCGGTTGGGCAGGCCGAGCTCCAAACGCTGCCGGTCGGAGGCGGGGATACGACCCACACCCGCTTCCTGGTGAGCTTTTCGAACCAATGGGTGATCACGAATTTCGATGAGATGATGAGCCTGCTGCGCTATTTCGCGCGCCAGGATTGGGTCGACTCCCTGCGTCGTGCGCCGCCGGACCGCCGCCCCGACGTCTGGCGCCAGTTCTGGAAGGCCACCGATCCGGTGCCGTTGACTCCCGAGAATGAGGCCATCGATGACTACTTCCGGCGAGTGCAGCAGGCCAACATCCGATTCCCGGACGAGGGGGGGCCGGGATGGCTGACCGAGCGCGGTGAGGTGTTCATCTCGCTTGGCGAGCCCGATGAGATGACCGATCTGTCGAACGGCATCGACCGGAATGGCGTGCGCGTGCTGCGGTGGACCTACGCGTCCGAACGGCTCGTCCTCTACTTCCAGGATCAGACCGGGTTCAGCCGCTTTCGTCTGGCGCCGACGTCGCGCGCCGAGTATCAGCGCGTGTTGATGCGAATGAGGCAAGCCCGACGATGAGACACCACAGCGCCATCTGGATCGCGGCGCTCGCTGGGGATCTGTTGCTGGCGTCGTCCAGCCGGGCCCAGACCGCCGCACCACCCGCTAGCTACCAGGCGGATTCGCTGCGCTTGTCCGGCCGTCCCTGGCATGCCGCCGAAACGCTGCTCGCCGCCGCGCGGCGCGACCCGAATCCCAACGCATTTCTGATCGTCGAGGGCGCCAAGGCAGAGGTCCATGCCAAGCGCTACGAGCACGCACGCACGTTGCTCGCGGGCCAACCGTGGCTCCTCGACTACCTCGACGGTGAGGCGCTGGCCGTGCTCGGGCAGGCGGAGTACGGCGTCGGCCAGTTCGCAGACGCGGCGACGCATTTTGAGATGGCGCGCGCCCGCGCGCTGGCCGCCCGCGTGCCGTTGCTGGCCGTCCGTGCGGGGCTCGCCTTCGACGCGGCAGGGCAGACCGATAGTGCCGCCGCCGCATTCGCCGGAGCCCGCGCGGGCGGAAAGCTGGCCAGCATCGACGCGTGGTTACGCGTGCGGCAGGCCCGCGTCTCGCGGGATACCGCATCTGCCAACCAGCTCCTGGCCGACCTGCCGGCACCAGCCGCGCGCGAAGCGCCGGTCGCGCGCGCCCGCTCGCTGTTGCTGGCGGGCGATACCACTCGTGCGCTCGACGCTTTTGTCGCGGCAGGGAAGGGGGGAAGTCTCGACGCCGTGCGTCTGGCTCTCGCGACGGGCGATTCCGCGCGCGGCCGCACGATGCTCTACGGCCTGTTGGCGCGGGATCCCCTCAGCGACGACGCCGCTGCCGGCGTGAGCTTGGCGCTCGGCCCGTTACCCCCGCGCGCCGCCGCCGAGCATGTCGCGATGGCGCGCGCGTTGAATCGGCGCAGCTCGCTGCGCGATGCCCGGATACACCTCGAGCACGCGCTGCGAAGAGGGGATTCGAGTGCCGCCACGCTTCTTCTCTATGGCGAGCTGCTCGTGTCGTCCGGGCTGCTGCGGGACGCCGCGCGTGCCTTCGCCGCCGCGGCCCGCGACTCCACCGCTCGGCCGCTGGCGATCTACCGGCGCGCACGCGTGCTGGTGCGGCTGGGTGATTCGACGGCGATTCCCGCTCTCTCGGGATTCGCCGCGGGCTATCCGACCGACAGTGCCGCCCCGGGAGCGCTCTACATCCTGGCGGACATGCAGGACGACCGGAACGATTGGGGGCAGGCCGGCCGCTGGTATGGGGAGTTGATCAAACGATATCCAGCCGACGCACGCGCTTCCCTCGCGCGTTTCCGGCTCGCCGCGCACGCCGAAGAGACCGGCGACCACGACAACGCCGCTTCGCTCTACCAGGCGGAGATCGATGCGGCGGGGCCGCAGCGCACCGCCGCGCGATTCTGGCTCGGGAAGATGGCCGCGGCGCGCGGTGACTCGGCGAAGGCGCGCAGCATCTGGCTCGCGTTGGCGCGCGAGGACTCGCTCGGCTACTACGGCATGCGCGCCCGGCGCGAAACCGGTCTGCCGCCTCTCGCCTTTGCAGCCCCCCTTGGCGCCCCGCCACCCCCGTCGCCCGCCGTCGCGGCCGGTCTCGCGCGGATCGACACGCTGCTCCTCGCCGGGCTCGACAGCGAAGCGCAAGCCGAAGTCCGCGTGGTGCTGGCGCACCCGCCCGCCGATCTCGACGCACTCCTCGCCTGGAGCGAGGGACTGGGAATCCGCGGCTACGGCTCCGCCGCCGTCCGGCTCGGCTGGCAGGCCGCGCTGCTCGCGCCGGGCGAGACGCGCGTGTTGCGCGCAATTTTCCCCTGGCCCAACCGGGCGGCGGTCGAAGCGGAGGCGCAGGAATTCGGCGTCGACGCGCTGTTGCTCGTGGCGCTCGTGCGCCAGGAGAGCGTGTTCGACGTCCAAGCGCTCTCGCCCGCCGGCGCGCGCGGGCTCGCGCAGCTGCTGCCGAGTACGGCCACGTTGATGGCGCGCGGCCTGGACGTCGCGTTCTATCCGGACTGGATCACAGTCCCCGATCTGAACCTCCACCTGGGGGCGGCGCATCTTGCGGAGCTGCTCCGGCGCTTCGGCCGCATCGACGCGGCCGTCGCGGCGTACAACGCCGGGCCGACTCCCGTGCGCCGCTGGCTCGAGCGGGCGGGTGCCAACGACCCCGATCGATTCATCGAGTTGATCCCGTATCCCGAGACGCGCGGCTATGTCCGCAGTCTCTTGCGAAATCGCGAGTTGTATCGGGCTTTGTACGAACCGTAGAAATCCCGCTTGACAGCCTTCCGCGCCCCCGGTCTTTTCTAGCGCGTCCACGTTGGGTGAGGCACAAGACTCTGCAGGAGGCGGAACGTGATCAAGGGAAAGGTGAAGTGGTTCAATGACGCCAAGGGATATGGCTTCATTGAACAGGAAGGCGGCGAAGACGTGTTCGTGCATTTCTCGGCGATTCAGATGGACGGCTTCAAGACCCTCGCCGAGGGTCAGGTGGTGGAGTTCGAAGTGCAGCAGGGGGACAAGGGGCTCCACGCCACGAACGTCGTGCGCGCCTAACGCGCGCCCTTCACCCGACCATTCCGCCCCGCCCGATTCTCTGGGCGGGGTTTAGTTTTCCCGCCATGCCGCCGCGCCCTGCTCCACCCATCCCCGCCACCGCAGCCGGGAAGAAATGCGTCTTCCTCGTGGACGGCTACGCGCTGATTTACCGCGCGTTCTTCGCCATGATCGCGCGGCCCCTCACGACCAAGAGCGGTGAGAACACGTCGGCAGTCTGGGGCATCACGAATTTCCTGCTGCGCCTCTACGAGAACTACCATCCTGAATACATCGGCTGGGTGCACGATCGCGGCGTCTCCTTCCGCCAGGAGCAGTACCCGGAGTACAAGGCCACACGCGAAAAGTTGGGCGAGGAGCTGCAGCAGGATTTCGACCGTTCACTCGAGCGCGTGTGCCAGATCCTGGACGCGTTCCATATTCCCGTCATCGCCATCAACGGCTACGAGGCCGACGACGTCGTGGCGACGCTCGCCGAGCGCGCGGCGCGCGATGGCCTGCAGGCGGTCATCGTCTCGGGCGACAAGGATTTCTATCAGCTGATCGGCGACGGAATTGCGCTGCTCAACCCGGGCCGTGGTGGGCAGGCGGCCGTGGAGGAGCAGTGGGTGGATCAGTCCAATGCGAGCGAGCGGCTCGGCGTGCCGCCGCAGCGCGTCGTCGATTATCTCGCGCTCGTCGGCGACACGTCCGACAACATTCCCGGCGTGAAGGGCATTGGCGACAAGACCGCGATCCAGCTGCTCGAGACCTACGGAGACCTCGATGCGATTCTCGCGCGCGCGGCGGATATCCCCGGCAAACGGCCACGCGAAGCGTTGCTGCAGCAGGCGGACAACGCTCGCCTCTCGCGCCAGCTCGTGACGCTGCGGCGCGACGTGCCGGTGGAACTCGATCTCGATCAGCTGCGCGTCCGCACGCCCGAGGCCGACACGCTGGCGAGACTGTTCACGGAGCTCGAATTCCGTACGCTGATTCCAAAGCTGGACGACCTGGCATCCGTCGGCCTCGCGCCGGCGGCTGAGCCTCCGCCGACCGGGCCGCGGGCTCCGCAGCTCGCAGATCCGCGCATCGTCGACGATCCCGCCGACCTCCCGGCGATGGTCGAGGAGCTGCGCGCCGCGCGACTCGTCGCACTCGAGACGGAGCCGGGACTCACCGGACTCGCTTTCGCGGCCGCGCCCGGTCGCTCGTGGTATCTCCCCTTCGGTCATCAGCCGCGCGAGGGCGAGTTCGACGCCACTCCACCCCGCAACCTGCCGCCGATCACGAGCAGCTCTCTTGCCCCCCTGCGCACGCTCCTTGCCGATCCGGCCGTCCGCAAGGCGGGGCACGACATCAAGGCGGCGTGGGTCGCGTTTGCGCGCGCCGGCGTCCCATTCGCCGGCGTCGCCTATGACTCGATGCTGGCGAGCTTCGTTCTCGATCCGGGGAGTCGCTCGCACGCCCTCAACGACCTGGCGCGCGAACATCTCTCGGTCGAGTTGCCCACAACGGCGCAGTTGCTGGGAAAAGGGAAGGGTGGGGGGACCGAACGCACATTTGCCCAGGTCCCGCCCGCGGAAGCGGCCCGCGTCTCTGCCGCGCAGGCCGAAATGGTCCTGCGGCTCGAGCAGGTCTTCCGCTCCGACATCGAAGCACACCACCTCGCGCGGTTGCTCGATGAAATCGAGATCCCGCTCGTTCCGGTGCTCGTCGATATGGAAGCCACCGGGATTCTCGTCGATCGCGTGTTGCTGGGCGAGATGTCGCGCGGATTCAACAAAGAGCTGACCCAGCTCGAGCTCGACATCTATCGCGCTGCCGGGGGCGAATTCAACATCAACTCGACGCCGCAGCTACGGACCGTCCTGTTCGAGCGCTTGAAGCTGCCCGTGCAGAAGCGAACCAAGACGGGAGCGTCGACGGATGTGGAGGTGCTCGAACAACTGGCGACGATGGGGCACGAAGTGCCGCGGCTGCTGATCGAGTATCGCGAGCTGACGAAATTGAAGTCCACGTACATCGACGCGCTCCCCGGATATATCCGGGCGGACACCGGCCGCGTCCACACGAGCTTCAATCAGACCGGGGCGGCCACCGGGCGCCTCTCGTCCTCCGATCCGAATCTTCAGAACATTCCCGTGCGCACGCCCCGGGGTGGCGAGATTCGGCGCGCATTCGTGGCACCGCCCGGTCACCTGCTCATGACCGCCGACTATTCCCAGGTCGAGCTCCGGCTGCTCGCCCATTTCTCGGACGATCCCGCGTTCGTGGCGGCATTCCAGCGCGGCGGCGACATCCATCGGCAGACGGCGGCGGTGATCTTCGGCGTGGCGGAGGCGGACGTGACGGGGGAGATGCGCGCGCGCGCCAAGACCATCAACTTCGCGACGATTTACGGTCAGGGCGCGATGGCGTTGTCGCGGCAGCTCGGCATTACGCTCGAAGAAGCAAAATCCTTCATCAAGCACTACTTCGAGCGCTTCGCCGGCGTGCGTGCCTGGCTCGACAAGACCGTCGAGGAAGCACGGCAGCGAGGGTTCGTGGAGACGCTGTTCGGGCGGCGCCGCTATATCCCGGAGCTGCGGGACAGAAACTTCAGCATCCGCGCCTTCGGCGAACGCACTGCGACCAACTCTCCGCTTCAGGGCTCGGCGGCCGATCTCATCAAGATCGCGATGATCCGCATTCATGCCGCGCTCAAGGCCGCGAACCTGCGTACCAAGATGCTCCTACAAGTGCATGACGAGCTTGTCTTTGAGATCCCCGAGGGCGAGCGGTCGGATGCCGGAGCCCTTGTAAAACGCGAGATGGAGGGGGTGGCCAACTTGCGGGTGCCGCTCGTCGTAACTGTCGGTGCTGGAAGGAATTGGATTGATGCGAAGGGTTAAGCACGCCTCTTGCAGGAATTGGCTGCGGGGCCCACAATAGGGGCGTCGATTCGGGCTTTTCGGATCGACGCCCTTTCGCGCCCGGAGGGTAAAGCGGTGAAGGAACGCGGTTTCACATTGATCGAGCTACTGATCGTGGTGGTGATCATCGGGTTGCTCGCGGTTATCGCGATCCCGAAGGTCTCCAACACGAAGCAGAAGGCGTACGTCGCTCAGATGAAGTCCGACCTCAAGAATCTGGCGACGGCGGAGGAAGCCTTCTTCTATGACAGCACCTATTACACGAGCAGCCTCGTGGCGCTCAATAATTTCCGGTCATCCACCGGTGTGACGTTGACCGTGCTCGAAGCCACGCCCGGCGGCTGGTCGGCAGAGGCTGTTCACTCCCAGACGACCCGGCAGTGCGTGTTGTACCAGGGCAGTGCGGCGCCGGTCGCACCGGCGACAGCCGAGGGCAAGATTACCTGCACCTAGAGCCGCCGTATCGGGAATTCCAACGCCGCCGTGAGGGGATGCGCTTCGCCCTCAACGGCGGCGTTTGGCTTCACCGCCACAAGATCCGCGACGAACCGATGGTCCATCTGGTGAGCTCGGACAAGGAGCGGCTTTTGGAGCTGGGTCGGACCCTGGGATTTCACGCCCGCTGGCTGCAGTACAAGCCGCTTAAGGACCCGGATACCGGCGTCCGCGTCCAGGCCTGGCATTGGGATGTGTGGGGGGAAAAGTTGCGCCTGCTGGATCCTACTTAGTCTCTTCGACGTCGCGCCGCGGCGCTCGGACGCCCGGCCACCAATTCCACCGTCCCGCGATGTGCATGATGGCGGGCACGAGCACCATCCGGATCAGCGTGGCATCGAGCAGCACGGCCACCGCGAGCCCGAATCCGATGAACTGTACGGCGAGCACGCGCGTGAACGCGAAATTGCCGAACACGATGATCATGATCAGTGCGGCGAAGCTGATCGTCGACGCGGTCGTCGAGAGACCTTCCATGGTGGCGTGATCGTTCCGCCCGGTCTTGTCGAAGACTTCCTTCACGCGTGTCAGTAGAAACACCTCGTAGTCCATCGACAGCCCGAAGACCGTCGCGAAGACGAGTACCGGCACGACGACGAAGATGGCTTCGGTCGGTCCCTCGAGTCCGAACAGGCTTGCCCCATAGCCGTGCTGGAAGACGAGGACCGTGATCCCGAAGGCCGCGCTGACGGAAACGCAGTTGAGCACGACCGCCTTCAGCGGGACGAGCACCGAGCGGAAGGCGATTAATAACATGATCGCGGTGACGCCGAGGATCATCCCCACGATGCCGGGGAACCGCGCGAGCAGATTCTCCTGCAGGTCCAGGCTCGACGCGGCGAAACCTCCGACGACCACCTCCGCGCCGCTCAGGCGTGTGCCGCGCGCGATCGTTCCGCGCACGTGGCGCGCCAGATCCATCATTCCGGTCAGCGACACGGAGTCCGCGGCAATCACGTCGATCAGCGTAGTGCGCTGGTCGGCGCTCAAATACGCATTAAAGAACTCGGGATAGCGTTCGCGCACCGCTTCCGGGTCGTCGTAGAACATCGCCAGCTGCAGCGTGGACATGCCGGGCCGGAGCGTCGCGACGCCGCGCACTTCGCGCACACGCGGATCTCTGGCGATCGAGTCGCCCAACGCCTTGAGTCCCGCGAGCCGGCGTCCCGACAACGCGGACTCGCCCGGGGGAAGCTGCACCATCACGCGCAGCGGCTGGATCACGCCGCTCGCCCCCATCTCCCGCAGCGCCGCAAGCCCCTGTCCCGATTCGGCGTCCGGCGGAAACCAGTTGCGGGCGGGGAGCCCGATTTTGATCTGGGTCAGCGGAAACGTCAGGAGAGCGGCCACGAGCCCGCCGCCGAGAATTGCGCGCCAGGGATGATGACCGAGCGAGCGCGCCCACCGCTCCCAGCCCTGGGGCGTATGAATCCAGGCGAGCATCCGCGCGAGCCACCTGGGGCGGTCGATATCGCGGCCCAGGATCGCCAGCGCCCCAGGCAAAAACGTCGTCGCGAGCAACACCGCTACCGCGACGACGATCAACCCGCCGACCCCGACCGAGCGCGTCTCGGTAAGCGGCGTCAGGATGAGCGCCGCGAATCCGACCACGACCGTCAGTCCCGACGTTACCACGGCCGCGCCGGCCGTCTGAATCGTGCGCACCGCGGCATCGACCGGGGACAGACCGCGGTTCAGCTCCTCCCGAAAGCGCGTGACGATGAGCAGCGAGTAATCGATTCCGACGCCCAGACCCACCATCGTCGTGATGTTGAGGACGAAGACGGACATCGTCTGAAACTGGGCCGCGACGGCGACGATCCCGAGCGCGATCGTAATCGCCAGCACGCCGACGATGATGGGCAGCGTCGCCGCGACCAGCGCGCCGAAGGCGAGCACGAGCACGGCCAGTGTCAGCGGCACCGCCCGCCGCTCGGCGTCCCGCGTGTCCGCGGTGCTGATCGTGCGCACATCGTAATCGAGCGCCGGGTTTCCCGTGACCTTCACGTCGAACCCGTCCGCGTGCGGCAGGCGCGCGAGCGTGCTCCGCACCGTCTCGCGCAGCTCGGGGACCACCGTCCGGCTCACGTCGGTCGTGCTGGCCGGCGTCAGCGCTGCGATGAGAAACGTGGTCTGGCGGTCGGGGCTGACGAACGTCGATTCGCCGATGCTGCGGACCGAGACGACCTGACTGATGTACGGCTGGTGGGCGAGTGCCGCCGAGACCGAATCGATGACGGCTGCGAATCGCGGGTGCGTGTAGCGGACGGGCCCGTGCACGACGATGGCCACGTATTCCGCGATCGGATTGGGAAACGATTCGCGGATGAGTAGCGCCGCGCGAGCCGACTCCGTTTGCTCGACGTTCATCCCGCGAACGGCGAGGACGCGCTGCACGTGAGCGGCTTTCGGGACGAACAGCAGCGCGAGCACCGCCCACGCGCCGATGACCCAGCCGCGCCAGCGGACGATCTGCCTGGCGGGTAGCGCGATCACCTACGATCCAAGCACATGCGGGCCACAATCATAGGGACGTGCGAAGTGCAATGCTAGCGTCGCGGCCTGCGTTCCTCGCATATTGCGCGCATGGTGGAACGTCGGCTCACGGGGATGATCGCCGCGGCAGCAGTCCTCATCGTCCTGTTCATTTTCTGGGACGCGTTTCGACCCACGCCCCGCCGCGCCACTACCGATCCCGATGCCAGCGCGCCGCTCAGAATCGCCGAGCCGACGCTGGCGCCCGGGGCCCCGCTTCCGCAGCCGACACCGCCGACCACCAGTTCGCAGGGGACCGCGGTCCCCGCCGGCCCCAATGGCCGCGAGCCGACGTACGTCGAGCTGCTCGCGCGCTCGGAGACGCGGCGCCGCATCCGGTCCAGCGGCTCGAGCACCTATCTGGGCGAGATGCTCGAGACGGGTGGGGACTCCACGCTGAGGCGCTGGGAGAATCGGACGACCGCGCCGATTAAGGTGTGGTTCGCGTCCACCCATGCCGCGAACTTCCAGCCGGCCTTCATCGAGGCGATAAAATCGGCCTTCCGCCTGTGGACCAGCGCCGGTGTCCCCGTCCGGTTCGACTTCGACGGCGACTCGACGAACGCGGAAGTCACGGTGAAGTGGCGCATTCAGTTCGAGATCGAGCGCACCGGGCAGACCGACGTCACGTGGGACGAAAACGGCCACATTCAGGGCGCGACCGTCACGCTCGCCACGTTCGATCCGAAAGGCCGGCCGATGGACGCGGATGACATCCGCATCGTCGCCACCCACGAGGTGGGCCACCTGCTCGGCCTCGATCACTCGAAGGACTCGACCGACATCATGTTCCCGACGGCGAAAGTCCGGGATCTGTCGGACCGAGACGTGCGGACGGTGATGCTCTTGTATCAGCTGACGCCGGGGAATTTGCGCTGAGCCTCTCGCAGACGCTCGACACCCGGGTTCGTGAAGCAGAGCTGATCCAAAAGCTGGACGCCGGGGCGGTCCGCTGCTTCGCCTGCGGCCACCGTTGCCTCGTGAAGCCAGGGCGCCGCGGCATCTGCAAAGTTCGATTCAATAATGAAGGGACGCTGTTCGCGCCGGCGGGATACGTCGCGGCGCTGCAATGCGATCCTACCGAAAAGAAGCCCTTCTTCCACTGCCTCCCGGGGAGCGACACGCTGACGTTCGGGATGCTCGGTTGCGATTTTCATTGCGGGTATTGCCAGAACTGGCTCACCTCGCAGGCGTTGCGGGACGACGCGGCGGGCGTGATGCCCAGCGACGTGACGCCCGACGCGCTCGTCGCCCTCGCCCGGCGGCAAGGCGCGCGTATGGTGGGGTCGTCGTACAACGAGCCGCTGATCACCGCCGAATGGGCGGTCGACGTATTCAAAACCGCCCGGCCCGCCGGTCTGAAGACCGCGTTCATCTCGAACGGCAACGCCACGCCCGAAGTGCTCGACTACATCCGGCCGTGGACCGATTGCTACAAGATCGATCTCAAGGCGATGGACGATAAGCGCTATCGGGAGCTGGGCGGCGTGCTCCAGCACGTCGTCGACGCCATCCGCATGGTCCACGAGCGGGGCTTCTGGCTCGAGATCGTGACCTTGATCGTGCCCGGGTTCAACGACGACGAAGCCCAGCTGACCGGCGCGGCCGAGCTGATCGCGTCGGTGTCGCCGGAGATTCCGTGGCACGTCACGGCGTTCCACAAGGATTACAAGATGACCGACCCGGAGAACACGCCCGTCGCGACCCTGCTGCGCGCCTGCGAGATCGGTACGCGGGCGGGGCTGCGGTTCGTGTACGCGGGAAATCTCCCGGGGCGGGTCGGCCGCTGGGAGCACACCTATTGTCCCGACTGCGGGGACTTGCTGATCGAACGCTACGGCTACGTCATCAAGCAGCAGCGCGTCGGAGCCGACGGGCGCTGCCCCTCCTGTAGCCGGCGGATCCCAGGCATTTGGTCGTAGCTCTCGTTCTCGCGCTGGTGCAGGGTGCTGTTCCCTCGGTGTTCGATAGCGCCGTCCTTGGTGGGATCCAGCAAGGCGTCTACCCCGGCGCGGTCCTCGTCGTCGGCCGCCACGACACGATCCTCTTCGCGAAAGGGTACGGCCACCTGACGTGGAGCGCGGCGAGCCCGGCCGTGAGCGCCGACAGTACGATCTGGGATGTGGCGTCGCTGACCAAGGTCGTGGCGACGACACCCGCGCTCATGCTGCTCGTCGAGCAGGGGAAAGTCGTCCTCGATGCTCCGGTCGTTCGTTACCTCCCCGACTTCAACAGTCCCGGTACATCGGGGATCACGGTGCGGCATCTCTTGACCCACACGTCCGGTCTGCGCGCGACCTTACCACTGCGTGAGGCGCCGGACAGCGCGGCAGCGTTGCGCATGGTGCTGACCACGGTGCCGATCTCACCGCCCGGGACTCGCATGGTGTACTCCGATCTCAACGCGATTCTCCTGGGCGAGATCGTCCGGCACGTGAGCGGCGAGACCTTGGATGCATTCGTGACTCGCGCGATCTACGCGCCGCTCGGCCTCGATCAACAAATGCTGTTCCGGCCGCCGAAGCGATTGGTGCCACGGATCGCTCCGACGAACCTGTGGCGCGGACATCCGATCGCGGGCGTCGTCAACGACCCGAGCGCCGGCAAGCTCGGCGGCGTCTCCGGTAACGCCGGTGTCTTCGCGTCGGCGCGCGGGCTCGCCCGGTTCGCGCAATTCATGTTGAATGAAGGGGCGCTGGCGGATCGGCCCCGGCTCTTAAAAAAGGAAACGGTTCACCAGTTCACCCAGGTCGCGGTACCCGCGCGTCGCGGAGTCAGCGCGCGTACACTCGGGTGGGAGGCGCTGCCGACGGGCGAGGAGACATCGAGTGCCGGCACGCGCTTCGGTCCGCACAGCTACGGCCACACGGGCTGGACCGGCACGTCGCTCTGGATCGATCCCGACCGCGACGTGTTCGTCCTGTTGCTCACCAATCGCGCGTACAATCCGCGGGTTCGCAACTCGTTTACCAGGCTGAAGGAAGTTCGCGGGCGCGTCGCCGACGCCGCGGCAGGCGCCGCTGATGCCCTCGTTCACTGATCTCTCCAAGCCGACGTTGATCTACGACGGCGAATGCGGCATCTGCCGCACGTCGGTGGAGTTGGTGCGCCGGTGGGATCGGGAACATGTGCTCCGCGTTGTACCGTTCCAGGACGCGGTTGCCGTCGCGCGCTTCCCGATCGCGCTGCCGGCGCTCGCCGCTGCCATGCATCTCGTGCTACCTGACGGCCGCGTGTATGCAGGGGCCGATGCAATCCCGGAGCTGCTCCGGCTGTTTCGCGGGAAGCGCTGGCTGGCGCCGCTGTTTCGGATTCCCGGCGTGCTGCCACTCGCCCGCCGGATGTACGCCCAGATCGCGGTGCGGCGGCACTGTCTGGTGCGCGGGATTCCAGGTCGCTAGGTTCGCTAGGAGGAGAAAACGTCTGTGACGACTGCAGTGCTCAGCGCTGAAATGGTGCGCCTGGCCCTACGGCAGGTGAAAGATCCCGAGCTCGACATGAACATCGTCGACTTGGGCCTCGTCTACGACGTCGAAGTCGAGGACGGCCTGGTGCGCATCAACATGACGTTGACCTCGCCGGGCTGTCCCGCGGGGCCGATGATCACCAACGACATCTACAAAGTCGTGCGCGCGATCGAGGGCGTGAAGGACGTCGACATCGATATCGTGTGGGAACCGTACTGGACCCCCGAGCGGATCGATCCAAAGATCCGCGCGATGATGGGGTTCTAGCGCAGGGCTTCCAGGAGGGCATCACCGAGCACGGCGATCTGCCAACGCCGCACTTCACCGACCTGCTCGAGCGCGGCCCGATCGACCGGCCGGGCGCGCACCACCGCTTCCAGCGTCGTCCTGCCGCACAACACTCCAGCCTCCAGTCCAAGCTCCGCCGCCACCAGGTTGCGAACGGCTTTGACTTTCTCGAGGCGCACATCGAACCCCGCATCCTTCTGCGGGCGCGGGCGGCGCTCGAGGCGAGGCAGCTCGCTGTCACGGAGTCCTTTCGCGCGGGCCACGGCATCGAGTAGCGCATCACCATGACGCCGCGCCAATGAGCTGGGTAACTCGCGGATCTGTGGGAGATCGGCACGGCTCGCCGGCAGCGCGCGACTGACCGCGACCAGGGAGTCGTTGCCGATGATTCGGAACGGCGCCTTGTCTTCCCGTTCAGCGACACTATCCCGCCAGCGATGTAACAGTCGTAGTGCCGCCAGACCGCGCGGGGCCAGTCCTTTCGCCCCTTTCAGCCTGAGGTAACTGTCGTCATCGGTACCGCTCGCGACGCCCGTCCAGCGCAGCGATTCGAGCTGCTTGAACTCCTCCTGCGCCCAGGAGAGACGTCCCAGCGACTGCAGGCGTTGCTCCAGGGTGTCGCGCAGCGGGAGCAGGTACTGCGTATCGGCGGCGGCGTACGCCAGCATCGGCGGGGTCAGCGGCCTGAGCGACCAGTCCGCCTTCTGGTGCTCCTTGGCGAGCTTCACTCCGACGTACTTCTCGAGCAGCGCTGCCAGGCCGATGGCCGGCTCGCCGGCGAGCTGCGCCGCGACGCGGGTATCGAACAGGCGCACGGCGTGGAAGCCGTAGTCGCGGTCGAGCACCCGGAGGTCGTAGTCGGCATCGTGGAACACCTTCTCGAGCTGGGGATCGGCGAGCAACGCGCCGACCGGACCGAGGTCGGGAGCGGCAATGGCGACGGGGTCGATGAGCGCCGTTTGTGTCGGGCTCGAGATCTGCACCAGGTAGATGCGATCGCGGTAACGATGGAAGCTGGCCGCCTCGGTGTCGACGCCGACACGCGATTCCCGGCGCACGGAAGCGATGAACGCCGCCAGGTCTTGCGGCGTGTCGACGTACTTCACTCCTGCTTCCCTAGCGCCTCCATCCCGGCGGCGATTTGTTCCAGTGCCTTGGCTAACGTCTTGTAGAATTCGGGATCGGGAGCCTGAGGGGCTCCGCCCAGCGGATCGCCCGCACATTTGCGGGCGGCTCGCGCCGCATGACGTATGTAATCGGTGGTCACTTGCATGGATCGCTCCGCTGTGTTGGCCACAAAGATACGCACCGCCTTCGCGCCGTGCAGTCTCGCCGAGTGGCCTACACCACTCGAAGCGGCGCCGTCGCTCGCGCGGGCGCTTGGATTGCGGGCGCTGTGGCTCAAGCGTGAAGACAAGAGCGGCGGCAACAAAGTACGCGGTCTCGAGTTCTTGCTTGCGGGCGCGCCGCCGCGGTCGGTATTCGTGACGATCGGCGGCACGGGTTCGAGTCACTGCCTGGCCACCGCCCGCTGCGCGCAGGCCCGCGGTTACCGCACCGTGGTCGCGACATTTCCGCAACCCGATACCGACGCGAGTCGCGCGGTCGCGGCCTCCACCGCCGCAACCGCCAATCTGGTCGTCCGTGCATCCTCCCTGGTCACGTTGCCGTGGGCGGTGCTGCGAGCGTGGCGGGCGGCGCATCATCTCGGACTAGGCACGCCGCACTGGATTCCAGGAGGCGGCGCGGATCCGCGTGCGGTGATCGGCCACCTCCTCGCGACACTCGAGCTCGCCTCGCAGGTCGACGCGCCGCCCGATACGATCGTCGTCCCGCTGGGCACCGGTGGTACGGCTGCCGGAATCGCGCTCGGCGTCGCGTGGCTCGGCTGGTCCACGAGCGTGGTCGCGATCCGTGTCGCGCCACGGATCGTCGCGAATCGGTGGCGGACGTTGCGACTCGCGCGGAAAACGACGGTGCTGATCCGTCGCGCGGGAATTGAATTCAGCGTTCCGCGCTCCGCGCTCCGCGTTCGCGTGGTGGACGCGATGGGGAACGGTTATGGCCATCCGACGCCGGAGGGCGAGCGCGCTCGGGCGTTAGCGGCCGAGCATGATGTGCGTCTCGATCCGACGTATGGGGCAAAGGCATTCGGCTTCTTGCAACGTGCCGACGTGAATGTTCAACGAGTCGTATTCTGGCATACCTTTGCCTGGCCATGATCGATCTCCCGGTACTCTTCATTCATGGTTTCCCGTTTGACAGTGCGATGTGGCGACATCAAATCGCCGCGCTGTCGCGCTGGGAACGCGTGGTACCGGACCTGTGGGGCGCAGGCCTGGTGAATATTCCCGCCGCAGCAGGTCCGTTCTCGCTCGCCGATCAGGCGACCAGACTTGTCGGTATGCTCGACGATTTGCAGGTCGACCAGGTAGTGGTGTGCAGTCAATCGATGGGCGGTTACATCACGTTCGAGTTGCTCCGCGCGTTCCCGGCGCGTGTGCGCGCAGCCATTCTCTGCAGCACGAAAGCGACTGCGGACACGCCGGAGGCAAAACGGGGGCGAGACACCATGGCCGCAAAAGCCGAGCGCGAGGGCACGGGGGCGATCGCTGCGGAGCTTGTGCCCAGACTGCTCGCGCGGGTCACGCGAGAACGTCAACCGGCGGTCGTGCACGAGGTGACCACAATGATCGAGAGGCAACCAGTGTACGGAATGGTCGTCACGCTGCGCGCGCTCCGAGACCGGCCCGATTCGACGCCCTTACTTGGACAGATTCGGATTCCGATTCTGGTGGTTGCGGGCGACGAGGATCAGATTACGCCGGCCGAAGGAATGAAGGAAATGGCTCGCGCGATTCCGGGCGCGGAGTTCACGGTCATCCCTGGATCGGGTCACCTGGCGCCGCTGGAACATCCGCAGGCCGTGAACGACGCCGTGAACACCTTCCTGGCCCAGCTCTGAGTTACGAGCCCTTGCGCTGCGGCTTCCCGGGTGGGTTCTCGCTCTGGAAGATGTCGCGATTCTTCGCGATGTAGTCCTTCCACTGCGGCGGAGTGTCCTCTTCGGGGAAGATCGCCGTGACCGGGCACTCGGGCTCACACGCACCGCAGTCGATGCACTCGTCCGGATGGATGTAGAGCATGTCCGGCCCTTCGTAGATGCAGTCCACCGGACAGACGTCCACGCAGGAGCGGTCTTTGACGTTGATGCACGGCTCGGCAATGATGTACGGCATTCCTTCTCCTGAGCGCGTAACTGTGGTGCGAGCGGGGCGGCGAATCGCAAACCTAGACTGGCGGTTAGCTCAGTCAAGGGACCACCGAGTATCTAAGATACTGCCGGGTATCTAATCTAGGGCAGTCACAGGAACGGGAATTGTGGCGAGGGCGGTCAGCGCGGCAACCAGGACGACGTACTCGAGTAGCGTGCGACGGTCTGGTCGTTCGGGAGCCTTACCACCGAGCGCGGCCCACGCGGCGGCGATCAAGAGGAGCACGAGAATGCCTTTGCTACTCAGAGCCCAGGCGACCGCCACCGCAGCCACCGCGATCCAGCGTTGTTGTCTCGTCAACGCCTTGAAGCCATGCGCCCCGTCGAGCTGCCACACCGGCGTCAGGTTGAAAAGGTTGATCCACGCTCCGATCTCCGCCAGCGCGCCCCATGCGGGGAGATCCGTCAGCAGGTAAACGCAAAAGCAGGTAAGCGCGGCTCCAAGACCCCAGATTGGCCCCGCGAGACCGACGCGTGCCTGGGCGACCACGTCCGTCGGATAGAATCGGCTGCGAATAACCGCCCCGATTCCTGGCACGAACATCGGTGCGGTGGCCGGGATCCCGAAATGCCGCAGCATCGCGACGTGCCCCATCTCGTGTACGTAGATGGACGCGACAACGCCGAGCGCCCACTTCCAACCGAATGCCTGCCAGTACACGCCGACCGAAAGCAGCATTGAGAACAGCGTCCCTGCTTTCGTAAAGCCGAGGAGCAACAGCTTCCCCTTAGTCAGGATGAATGCGATGAGGATTTTGAACTTCCAGAGGAACAAGGCAATCGCGCCGAGGACGCCCGCCCGTCGGGTCCATGGTGGGCGAGGTTGTTGGGGCTTCGCCGGACCTTGGCGGCCCAGCTCCGCAATGCGCTCGCTGACAACCGCATACTGTTTGCTATTGGGAGGCAGCAGATCGAGCGCGGTGCGCCAGGCGACCAGCGCTTCGGTAAAACGGCTGGCGCGGCTGTGCTCGTCGGCCTCGCCGGCGAGGCGTTTGAGATCGTCGGAGAACCGCAGCCATCCACATGCGGGACATACCAGCAGCGCCGCGGCGACTTCTGTCCCGCAGCTCGGACACGCGAGCAAGACCGGCGGTTCTATGCTGGCGCGCCGGTCGGCGAGACCCGGTGCGGTCCGGAGACGCGCAGCTCCATTCGGCGGTTGAGCTTCCATGCTTCGTAGAGGGCGAACCCGATGATCAGAATCCCGATGGCGTTTTCGAGGCCCGCGAGAAACGGCGTCGCATACAGAACCCCGAGCAGCACGACAACCCCAACGGCGAAGCCGAGCGGGCCAATCGCCTCGGCCTTGGCCACCACAGCCGTCGAATCCTTAACGGGCTTGGTGTTGTCGGGAGCCGTCGCGGTCGTCGTCACTTGCGCCGCCCGGTGCTCGCGAATTCCCTCGATGATGAGAGGGACGTACGATGTCACGATGGCGGTGTAGGTGAGAAAGATCGCCAGCGTCTGATACCGCCACCCGCCCCGGCCATTCGAGCCTTTGCGCACGGCGCTACCGACGATGAATCCCACGGCGACGGCAATAATACCCAGCTGATAGCCCGTCACTTTGAGGACGACGTACCACAGGATGGAACAAGCGATTGTCGCCAGGATCCCGAGGCCGAGAGCGGTCATGAAGCGACCCGCGGCACCCCCTCGGTTCCACTCCGCTTCGACCGCCCGGCGGCATTTGTCGCACACGATGCGGCCGTTGGCGACGAAATACGTGTCGGTCAGCTGGCTGCCGCACGCCGAGCACCCCGCGCTCGGCTCGGCGCGATCGAACTGGAGACTGTCAGGCACGCCGCACAATGTGGAACGGCAGCGGCTTGCGCAACAGGTCCCCGTGAGTATCGTAGATACCCGTGGGAATCATTCATCAGCGGCGCAAGTCGGAAACGCGATCCCTGCTGGTGGCCGCTGGACTCGAGCTGTTCGCCGAGCGCGGCTTCGAGCTGGCGACGCTCGACGAAGTGGCCCTCGCCGCTGGATTTACCAAAGGGGCCATCTACCGCCATTTCCCCTCCAAGGGTGCGTTCCTGCTCGCCCTGTTCGAGCAGTACGCCGCAGTGGCCCGCGCCGGCTCTGGAGCCCGCCAGGCCACTTGGTTCGTTCCTCTGACCGTTCAGTTTGCCGCGCAGGCGACCCGCGACCCCCTGCTCCGGCGACGGCTCGCCATGGTCCTCTCTGAGGCTCCAGACGGTTCGACCCCCGAGGGTCAACTCCTCAAAGCGCTCGCCCGCATATGGCCCGGCTGATCGACCTGAGTCACGAGATCGAGCACGGTATGGTGACGTACCGTGGGCTGCCTTCGCCCGCGATCAGCGATTGGCTGTCGCGTGAAGCCTCGACCGCTCGGTACGGGCCGGGCACCACATTCCAGATCGGCAAGATCGAGCTGCTCGCGAACACCGGCACGTACATCGATGCCCCGTTCCATCGGTACGAAGACGGTCGCGACGTCGCGGGCTACGCGTTGGAAGCCGTCGCGGACTTGGCGGGCGTCGTCGTGCGCGCGAGTGTTGGGAGCAAACGCGCGATCGATGCCTCGCGATTCAAGGGCGACGACGTCAAAGGGAAGGCCGTCTTGGTCCACACGGGCTGGGACGTGCACTGGCGCACCGACACGTACTCGGGCGGCCAACACCCGTTTCTCACGAAAGACGCGGCCGAGTATCTCGCCAAGGCGGGCGCCGCGCTCGTCGGAATCGATTCGCTCAATATCGATGACGACAAGGACGCCAGCCGACCCGCTCACACGATCCTGCTTCGCGCCGGCGTCGCGATCGTCGAGCATATGACGCGCCTGGCCGACTTGCCGGGGACGGGCTTTCGTTTCTTTGCAGTGCCGCCGCGGGTGAAGGGCATGGGAAGTTTTCCGGTTCGCGCGTTTGCGCAGCTGATCGGCTGATTCCTATCTTCGTGGCTCATGGAATCCGTTCTCCTGCTGGTCGGCCTCATCGCCTTCTGGTACTTCGTCACGCCTCTGGCCGTGTGGCGGCGCCTGCGGGCTAATGAAGCCGCATCGCGGCCGCTGGAGCTGTTCGACCCAACTGGTGTTGTTACAGCACCCCGACGGGGAAATAGCCTCGGTCCCTGGTGGTGTCGAGCGAGGCAGGATCCTCAACCGCGGCGGTTGAGTTCACGGCCCACTTGGTCAATGGCACGGTGCTGGACGTGAGCAACGTATCTACGGTCCGGATCTTCGCGCCCACGCCCGACCACATTGTCTATCGATTTCCGAACGTCAACGACCCGGCCCGGCTGCACCGGTTGTTTCGCGGAACTCTGCGAAGTCAATTACCGTCCGCGGTGATCCGACGCCTCGACTTGAGCGACCCGGCTCGATTCTACACGACCGCGACGGACGCCGAATACGTCCGTCAGGTTGCGACAGGCTATTATCGGCTGGACGAGCGGAATGGGGTCTACATGCCCACACTCAAGGGCGCGTATCTGATGAGCTGGAAGCTGATGTTTCCGTTCAAGCACATTCGGTCGGCAATCTTACACGATAGAGCTGCGCGACTTTCAAAAGAAATCGAAACAAGCGGGCGATCGGACTCCTTCGCGCGCCGTTAATTCGCGAGTGCGCGCACGACGTGGGTCAGCCCGTGGACCACGCGTGCCATTCGATCGTAGTCGAGCTTGTCGGGCGTGTCCTGCGGCGTATGGTAGAACGGATTCCGGTACGGCGCGGTGTCGGTAATCATGATCGCGCGATATCCCTCCCGCCAGAACGACCAATGATCCGACCACCAGACGCCGGGCACCCATGACGGCGCAGCGGCACCTTGCGTGGGCAGTGTGGCGTGGGCCCGAAACGCCGCAATCGCGCGATGGAGCAGCGCGCGCGACCTGAGGTTCGAGACGAACCCGATGAAGTCGCCCACATTCGGATACGCGAGGTTCAGCGGGAACGGGTAGCGCTGGCTGCCTTCGCCCGCGTCGTAGTAGCCGATCGACTCGATCGACAGCATCGCCACGATTTGATCGTTGCGCTCGCGCGCAGCCGTCGCGTAATGGCGGCTGCCCATGTCGGCCGTCGGAAACGAGGGCGGCTCTTCATTAGGAAAGAAGACGAAGCGGACGGTCCGCGCCTGGCGCTCGCCGGCAAAGATCCGCGCGAGCTCGAGCACCCCCGCGACGCCGCTCGCGTTGTCATCCGCGCCCGGCGCATCTTCGGCGGAGTCGTAGTGTGCGCCCAGCACGACGACTTCGTGCGCGTAACCCGGCGTGCCGGGAAGCGTCGCTTCGATGTTACGATAGCTGCGATTGCCGGCCGCGAAATCCTGCGACGCCACGGTGTACCCGAGATCCTGCAAGCGGCGTTCGATGTACGCCGACGCCCGCAGCAAATTGGAATAGGTCTGATCGCTGCGGACGCCGATGTCGTGCGCGAGCACTCGCACGTGGCGCTCCAAGCCCATGCGGATCAGCTCCTGATTCGGCGTGAGGGGCGGCAGTGGACCACTGAACGCCGGCCCGGGCATCTTCACGATGAAGAGCCAGGCAGCGAGGACGAGCAACGGCAGAATACTGGCGATCGCGATCATGCGGATCCGGCCCGAGCGCATTGACACAGTTTCGCCACTGCGCTATATCACGGTCAATGAATCGTACTTCTTTGCACCGGCATCACCACGGTCACTCGGTCCACGGGGGATAGCCGGAGGCGTGTAGAGTCTTGAATCATCACCGACGCCGGCCCCCCAGGGCCGGCGTCGTGCTTTTTGGGCGGCGTCGCGGACCTGGGGGACTCCGGTTCGGCCAACAACGGAGTCGATCGATGTCCACATTCGTACCACGCGCCGTCCCCTTCCGTCTCGGCCTTCCCAAAGGCCGGATGGAGCAGAGCGTGCTGACCCTCCTCTCCGACGCAGGGATCAGGGTGCGTCCCAGCGCGCGGGGATATCGCCCCGACGTGTCGCTCCCGGGCGCCGAAGCGAAAATGCTGAAACCCCAGAACATCGTGGAGATGCTCGCCCTGGGCAGCCGCGACATCGGGTTCGCCGGCGCGGACTGGGTGGCTGAGCTCGAAGGTGGGGCGGACGTCGTCGAGTTGCTCGACACCGGGCTCGATCCCGTACAGCTCGTCGCAGCCGCTCCGGTCGCGTTGCTCGAAGGCGGGCAGCTGCCCAAGCGTCGCCTGATCGTCGCGTCGGAGTACGAGCGGCTCACGCGCCGCTGGATCAGCGCGAGCGGTCTCTGCGCCGAGTTTGTTCGCTCGTATGGTGCGACCGAAGTGTTTCCTCCCGAAGACGCCGACGTCATCGTCGACAACACCGCAACCGGTGCGACGCTGGAGGCAAACGACCTCGCGATCGTCGACACGTTGATGTGCTCCTCCACCCGTCTGTATGCGCACCGCGCCGCGCTCGATGATCCTGCGCGGCGACGGTTCATCGACGATCTCGTTTTGCTGATCAACTCCGTGCTCGAGGCGCGGCGCCGCGTGATGCTGGAGGTGAACGCCTCGGCGGAGTGTCTCGACGCCGTCGTGGCGGTCCTGCCCTCCATGCGACAAGCGACAGTATCCCGGCTGTTTGGCGACACCGGATACGCAGTGAAGGCCGCGGTGCCGCGCGAGCTGCTGCCGCAGGTGATCCCGGCAGTGAAAGCGGCCGGCGGCACCGACGTTATCGTCTCCACACTCTCGCAGATCGTGCCATGAGCGCGCGCCTCCTGCGTCTCGACAGCAACGAAGGCCCGCCACCACCGCGAGCCCTGCTCGCCGAGCTGGCGGCTCTGGAGCCGGAGCTGCTGCGACGATACTCCGACTCGTCGGTGCTCGAAGCGGCGCTCGCCGACCGGATTGGCGTGAAGCCTGACCGCGTGGTCGTCACGGCCGGTGCCGATGAAGCGCTCGACCGCATCTGCCGGGCGTATGCAGGTCCCGATCGCTCGGTGCTGCTCCCCGTGCCCACCTTCGACATGTTCGAGCGGTTCGCCGCACTCGCGGGGGCGCCGATTGTGCGAGTGCCGTGGTCCGAGGACGGGTTTCCGGTCGACGACGTCCTCGGCCGCCTCGACGCCGGCACAGGCGTCGTCGTCGTCGTGACGCCCAACAACCCCACGGGCGCGGTCGCATCGCGGCAGGACGTGCGCCGCATCGCAGCCGCAGCGCGGAACGCCGTGGTGCTGATCGATCACGTATACGTCGAGTACGCCGACGAGGATCTCACTCCCGCACTGCTCGATCTCGAGAACGTGATAGTCGTTCGAACGATGTCGAAGGCCTGGGGTCTGGCGGGATGCCGCGTGGGCTACGCCGTCGGCAGTCCGGGTGTCATCGCGTCAGTACGATCTGCGGGTGCGCCATATCCTGTGGCGGCTCCTTCGCTCGCGCTGGCACTCGCACAATTGCGGGTTGGCGAAGCAACTCTGCGCGATCACGTCACACGAGTTCGCGAAGAACGAGCGGCGCTTCGTGATTTGCTGGTGTCACGTGGCGCCGATGCACGCGCCTCACAGGCGAACTTCGTGCTCGCGGACTTCGCTGGGAGCGCGGCTTTCGTCCGCGACGGACTCCGCGCACGCGGAGTTCTCGTACGCGCCTTCCCTGGTCGCGCGGGTTTGGAGACGAGCCTGAGAATCACGCTGCCCGGGGACTCCGCCGATTTTGCGCGTCTGACCGCTGCGCTCGAGTCGGTGCTCGGGCAGGAGGCTCCCGCGCTATGAAGCCTGACCGGACAGCCAACGTGGAACGGACCACGCGGGAGACGTCCATCCGCGCGGAGGTTGCCGTCGACGGGTCGGGGCGAACCGAAGTCCGCACCGGCGTCGGCTTTCTCGACCATTTGCTGGAGTCACTGGCCCGGCACGCCCGCCTGGATCTTACACTCGAAGCGCGCGGCGATCTCCAGGTGGACGATCACCACACCGCGGAGGATTGCGCGTTGACGCTGGGCGAGGCGCTCGACCGCGCGCTGGGTGAGCGGCGTGGCATTGCCCGCTTCGGGTGGGCCTATGCCCCGCTCGATGAATCACTCGCCCGGGCGGTGGTGGATCTTTCGGGTCGCGCGTACGCCGACGTGTCATTGGGTCTGCGCCGGGAATCGATTGGCGGTCTGTCGTGCGAGAATGTGCCGCACGTGTTGCGCTCGCTCGCTACGGCAGCGCGACTCACGCTGCACGTCGAGGTCATCAAAGGCGACAACGACCACCATCGCGCGGAAGCGGCGTTCAAGGCCGTTGCCCTCGCCCTGCGGCAGGCCGTACAGATCACGCCGTTCGACGACGTGCCGTCCACCAAGGGGACGCTGGGGAAGCCGCGTGAGTGAGGTCGTGATTGTGGACTCGCGCGTGGCAAACCTGGCCTCGATCGCCGGCGCGTTCCGCCGTCTGAACGCGACGATTACCGTCACCGCCGACCCCGACGTCGTGCGGACGGCGGCGCGCCTCGTCCTGCCGGGCGTAGGCGCGTTTGGCGCGGGCATGGCGGCGCTCCGCGCTCGTTGTCTTGATACGGTGATTCGCGATGTCGCTGCCCGCGGGACGCCGCTGCTCGGTGTGTGTCTCGGCATGCAGCTGCTGTGCGAAGCGAGCGAGGAGACGCCGGGCGTCGCTGGGCTCGGCATCATCGCGGGGACCTGTCGCCGGCTGCCCGCGAACGTACGGATTCCGCATCTCGGTTGGAACAGCGTCACAGCCGAGCCGGGAGCGCGGTGTGTGACGAGCGGCGTCGCCGCCTTTGCCAACTCCTACGCGCTGTGCGAGAGTCCAGACGGATGGACGCCGGCTTGGACAACGCACGGTGTTCCGTTCATTGCCGCGCTCGAACGCGGGCCCACGGTCGCATGCCAGTTTCACCCCGAGCTCTCGGGCGCATATGGCGCCGCGCTGCTGGAGCGCTGGCTGACGGGGCGGCAGGTCTCCGAGGGTACGCCCCGGAACGGATCGCCCGGTTTGTTTCGGCGCATCATTCCGTGCCTCGACGTGAAAGACGGCCGCGTTGTCAAAGGCATCCGCTTCCAGGATCTGCGCGACGCCGGCGACCCGGCCGAGCAGGCGGCGCGGTACGAAGCGCAGGGCGCCGACGAGATCGTGATCCTCGATGTCGCAGCCTCCGCCGAGGGGCGCGACACGCAGGTCGAGACGGTGCGGCGGGTCCGCGCCGCGATCCGGATTCCACTCACCGTGGGCGGCGGCGTTCGCAGCGTGGACGACGCGCGGCAGCTGCTCGCCGCCGGCGCCGACAAAGTGAGCGTCAACACGGCCGCGGTGCGTCGTCCTGACCTCCTGACCGAGTTGGCGCAGGCCTTTGGCCGCCAGTGTGTCGTGCTCGCGATCGATGCGCGGCGCGCGGCGGAGAACTGGGAAGTGCTGGTTATCGGGGGTCGCGAGATCGCACGGCCCGACGCGGTGGCGTGGGCCCGTGAGGGTGAGAGTCTTGGCGCGGGCGAGATCCTGCTCACGAGTTGGGATCGCGACGGTACGCGGGTGGGGCACGATCTCGACCTGCTGCGCGCGGTGTCGGACGCGGTTCAGGTCCCGGTGATCGCTTCCGGCGGCGTCGGAACGCGGGCGCATGTCGCTGCGGCCTTCGCCGGAGGGGCCGACGCCGTCCTAGCGGCATCGGTCTTTCACGATGGCGACGACACGGTTGATGGCATCA
>Ga0307290_10000054_pt1 | contig 41537 bp, 44 predicted proteins | sample ER_DNA_144_FD_194472 | JGI IMG/M metagenome (GOLD analysis project Ga0307290, IMG submission 194472) | Bulk soil microbial communities from the East River watershed near Crested Butte, Colorado, United States - ER_DNA_144 | ecosystem: Environmental > Terrestrial > Soil > Floodplain | place... | reverse complement strand
TCATCGGCCTGGCGTTCATCGTCGTCTTCTTCAGCTTCAAGGCGACGAACTTCTTCACCGCGGACAACTTCAACAACATCATCGTCCAGATGGCCGGCTTGACCATGCTCGCCTTCGGAGTGGTCTTCGTCCTCCTCCTCGGCGAGATCGACCTTTCGATCGGGTATCTGAGCGGGATTGCGGCCCTGGCCGTGGCCGAGTTCCAGCTCCCGGGTAGCGGCCACGCGTATCCCGGACTCGTCGCGATCGCGATCGCAGTAGGCCTGTGCGCGCTCATCGGGGGCGCCCAGGGCTCGGTCGTGGCCAAGGTCGGCGTTCCGTCGTTCGTCGTCACGCTTGCAGGGCTCTTGATCTGGCAGGGGGTCATCCTTCAGGTGCTCGAGATCAAAGGCGTGATCGTGATCGAGGACAACTTGATCAACGATCTCGCCAACTACTACTTCTCGGCCAATGCGGGTTGGATCATTGCGGCCGTCATAACGGGTCTCTACGCCGTCGGCACGTTGGGCGGCGTGATCGGCAAGCGCCGCGCGGGCGTGGCGATCCGAAGACCGCTGCTCCTTGTCGCCAAGGTCGTCGGCGTCGCGGTCGCCTGCTTCGGCGTCGTCGCGGTCTCCAACCACGCCAGCGTGCCGAGAGGGTTGCCGCTGGCCGGTGTCCTCGTCGTCATCTTCCTGGTCGTCTTGACCTTCCTGGCCAAGCGCACGCCGTTCGGCCGCCATGTCTACGCGGTCGGCGGCAATGCTGAGGCGGCTCGTCGCGCCGGGATCAACGTCGCGCGCATCCGCATCATCGTCTTCATGATCTCCGGCGCCATGGCCGGGGTGGGAGGCGTGATCCTGGCCGCGCGGCTGAACTCCGTCGACCTCAACGTCGGAGGCGGCACGCTGCTGCTCGATGCGATCTCGGCCGCGGTCATCGGCGGCACGAGCCTGTTCGGTGGTCGGGGCGAGGTGCGCAGCGCACTCATCGGCGCGCTCGTCATCTCAACGGTCTCGAACGGGCTCAACACTGCGGGCTACAAGACTGGGACGATCTACATCGTCACCGGCGTCATCCTCTTGCTCGCTGTGACGCTGGACACGATCGCGCGCAGGCTCCAGGCGCGCTCGGGCCGCTAGCGGACGGCGCCGGCGAAGTAGCGCTCGGCGAGCGCCCACGCCTGCTTGCCGACCGTCGATCCGATCCGGCGGCCGGCGAAGTCGTCGGCGGCGATCTGCGTCCCCGCGTAGAGACCGGAGAGCCCCGCCTCGTCCGCAGCGTGCCGGTACGTTCCCCACCGAGGCAGGCCGGTGCCGCCGGGCAGCACGCCACTTCTCGTCATTGCCGTCAGGATCTTCGCCGCCGCACGCCCGAACGCGCTCTCGTCCGAGACCGAGCCGGGAGAGGGCGGCGTCAAGGTCCCGGCGCGAGGCAGCCAGCGCGTCCCCAGCGTCCAGCCGTGCGCAGTCCGAATCGCGAGATCGCCAGCATGCCCGGCGAGAGCAGCGTGACGCCGGCCGGAGGCACTCGACTCCTTGGTGATCAGCTCGACGAGTCCCGGGACGAGCGGTAGGCCCTCCGGGCTGAATGACGATGCGTGCCGATCGCTCGACTGACCCTGGAACGCGAGCTCACGGATCATCGAGATCGGACGAACGGACTGGTAGGTGCGCTTTGCGCCCCACGTTGCGACGGCGGCATCCTGCAGGGCGCCGTTGAGGGCGAAGTCGAGCTTCACGTCCCAAGCAAGACGCTCCGCCGCAAGCAAGCCGTGCTTCTCGGAGTCCGAGACTGCGTTCGCGATCGCGTTCCAGCGGCCCGGCGGAGCCTCCGGCCCGGTCCACCGCGCTGCGATCGCCGCTCCCTCTCGTCGCGAGCTCGAGCGGATCACGTTCAGCGCTGCTTGCTTGTACGCCGCGGAAGAAGGATCGCCAAGGGGCGGCGGGCCAGGGTCGATGGGCAATCCGTTCTTCGAGACCGGAAGAGCGAAGCCGCGAACGTGCCCCCATTGCGAACCGACGAAGGTCTGAGTCTTCGCAGGGATCGGCAAGCCTCCCTGGATGACGATCTGGCCGAGTGCGAGCGGCTGCCAGAACGTGCGATCGTGCATCGTCGCTCCAGGTTGTGACACGACAAGGGGCTCGTTCACGGGTACGTAGCTCGGGTCGATGTAGTGCTCCCGCTCGAGTGAGCCGTCCGTTCGTCCGAACGCGATCGCCGCCGCGGCGATGCGGTTACCGAGCGCCGCGGGCGAGTCGCCTCGCGCGCTGACGAATCCGGGCTGGTAGCAGAGCGAACGCATGGTCGCCGTCAGGCGGTCGAATGCGCGACCCATGTTGGCGCCGTACGACGCACGCCAAACGAGGAGCCGGTAGGCGGCGTAGCTGATCGCCGTCTCCCGTGCTGAGAGGACAACTTCGGCCCGGTGCTTCTCGGTGACGAAGTAGCCGGACCCCTTTGGCGCGTACGCCGCCCAAGCGTCCCACATGGCCGCGGAGAGATGGAAGAGGTTTCGGGCCTGCGCGGCGGGGTTGTCGCTCCCCGGATCAACGGCGAGCGCCGCCTCGTCCCAGATCCGCGCGACAGACCGACCAGGTCTGGCCGCCGTCGAGCAGTTCGACCTCACGTAGGCGCGCGGCGGCGCAACGCTCACGGCCGCACGCGCCGGAGGTGCCTTGACGACGACAACTTGGTCGGCTCGCACGTCGGAGAGCCGCTTTTCGCCTCCAGCTGGGAAACGGATGACGAGCGTCTTCACCTTTGTGGCGTCTCCCAAGCCGAAGTGGAGACGTGGATCCTCTGAGGACAGGTAGCTGCTTCCCGCATGCAGCTCCTGCACGAGCTTGCGACCGTCTGGCAGCACGACCGTCGCCACTGCTCCGGGTGAGAACGTCGCCAACTTGACCTCGAGCCAGTGGCCGGCGTCGCCCGTGTTTCGGAGGAGTAGGAGTCGACCGTCGACCGAGCCGACCGCGATGTCGACTGTTCCGTTGTTGTCGTAATCGGCGGCTGCCAGCCCGCGGCCGTTCACGCGCGGGATCCCGCGGAGCCCGGCGACTCCCACGTTCGCGAACCGCTTCGACTCCCGGTTGTCCGGAAGATCGGACAGGACCCGGATCTGGCCGGCGTCTTTCGCAGGACTCGTGATCGGGATGTCCCCGCTGGCGAGAACGAGATCGGGCCTGCCGTTGGATGCGAGGTCTACCCAGGATGCACCCCAACCCGCGGAACCGGCATACGCGGACCGCAATGCTGCGCGCGCATCGTGGAACGCGGGTGCTCCTGCACTCGTGCCATGTCGAAGGAGGGCGTAAGGCTCTCGACGGGAGTTCGACACGAACAGGTCGAGCCGGCCATCGCCGTTGTAGTCACCCGACGCGATGCCCATTCCGGCGTACGGATCGTCGACTCCCTCCGCGACGCCACGCTCCTCGAAGCGGAAGCCGAGCCCTTCGGGGTCAGCGGCAGCCCCACCGGGCCAGGGAACGTTCTCGTAGAGCTGATTCGGGTCCTCGTCGTCGGCGACGTACAGGTCGGGTCGTCCGTCTCCGTTGTAGTCGGTGAACAACGCACCGAGGCCGTGCCGGAACTGAGTCGCCTCCAGCCCCGCTTGGGCCCCGACTTCGCGGAAACGCGAGTGTCCATGCTTGTCGTTGCCTTCGTTGAGGTAGAGCAGGTCGCGCACACCCCGGTAGTTCGAGGGGAAGCCGCCGATCGCGCTCGTCACCGGAGTGTTCAGATCCGTGTAGCCGGCGACGAAGAGATCTGGGCGGCCGTCACCGTTGACGTCAGCCACCGCAGCGCCGGAGTGCCAGCCGAAGGAGTCGATCCCGGCGGTTTTCGCACCTTCGGTGAAAGTCCCGTCGCCGTTGTTCCAGAGAAGCTTGTCGTAGGACGCGGTCGTGATCAGGAGGTCGGTGTAGCCGTCTCCGTTGAAGTCCGCCGCCACGCAGCCCTCCCCGCGGACTGCGAGGTCCGCGTGCGACTGCTTGCTGACGTTTACGAACGAGCCCCTGACGTTGTGGAAGAGCGCGCTGCGGGGCAGCCCACCCTGCTTCTCCCAGTGACCTCGATCCGAATCGGAGAACGAGTTGACGACGAACAGATCGAGCCAGCCGTCCTGGTCGTAGTCGAGCCAGCAGACACCCCCTCCCATCATGGCGGGCAGGTCGTTGGAGACGCCGAAGCGGAATGCGCCTTGGCGGAAGTCGAGCCCGACCTGCGACGCGACGTCCTGGAGGCGCACATCGGCGAGAGAGCCCGTCGCGCGTACGAGGGGTGCAGACACAAGAGGCGCCGTTGTCGGTGCCGTCGCTCCCCCGACTCCGACGATGACGTAGTGGCCTTGTTGGAGAGCTACCTCGACGGATTGCTCGAAGGGCGCCGAGTCGTGTCGAAGCTCGAGCCTCGGTGGCCGGCCGCGATAGACGGCGACCTGCTCGACGCCCTTGATCGAGGCGAAGATCCTGGGCGGCGCCTGGCCCGCTCCGCGCGTCAGCGTCAGGCCCACCTTCGAGACTCGATAGCTCGAGACGGAGATCGACCTGCCGGCGGCAGTTCCGATCTGTTGGCGGAGATCGATGAGCCACGCACCGCCGGCACCGGCCGTCGCCCGCTCGGGGTCGCGTAGCCGAAGCGCATCCGCGTTGGCCCGGAGGTCCAGGACGATGTCGCGTGCGATCTGATCCGCAGTTGCTTGATCGACGCGCCCCGAGATGCCGTTGGTGGACACGACGGTCACCTGCGGCAGGGGCTCGCCTCCGGGCAAGGTGCGCGCCGCCGCCGCATCCGGGCGCGCCGGAATGCCTGCTACCACCACGAGCGCCGCGAATCCGGCCGCTGCGAGAGCCAGCGCGCCTGTCGAGACCCATCCGTGTCGCATGAGCCCGCGTCCCCAGGCCAATGCGCGATCTTCGGGCGAACCGGGTGCCGGCATGAGCCGCTCGAGCAAGGGGCGTGCCGCACACACCAGGGCGAGCGCCGAGAGGACGGCGACCTTGGTCGCGAACTCGGTCGACTGCGGGGCGATCAGAAGCGTCGCGAGGAGCCCGACGCACACGGAGTACACGACACGGGCCACGCGACCCTTCGGGATCGTCATCGGGTCGGTGATCATGAAGAAGAGGAAGATCAGAATCTCGGGCGACGTGACGAGCAGCCACCAGAACGACCAACCCGTGATCGGGCCCAGGTGCCATCGAGCCGTCATCGAGTGGCCGCTCATCGCGAGCACTCCGATCCCGGCTGCAAAGGCGAGCCAGAAGCCCCCGGCGATGATCAAGAGGCGGAGTCGTGACAGGATGGTCAGGCCCCCGGCGACGATCAGTGCGATGGCCAATACGAGCCAGAGGGACATCGGCCCCCACCAGAAGTCGAGTGGCTCAGCGCGGGTCTCGCCGAGCACTAGGAAGCAGAGAACGAGCCCGAAGTTCGAGGGGTTGAAGATGTGGCGCCCTCGCCAGCGGATCAGGTGCTTCGACAGGAGCGAGACGGCGGCCGTCGCCGCGAAGATCCACGCTCCGTGAAGGCTCCACCAGTCGCCGTGCGGCGTCCCCGGCACACGCAGGATGAACGCGACTCCGTTGCCGGTGAGGAGCGCGCTCGCCGGCCACATGACCACGTGTTGGCGGAAGAAGGCAATGCCGACCTCGAGCACCGCGCACGTACCGATCGCGACGAGGATCTGGGCGATCGAGAGGCTGAACCCGAAGGCGGTCTGGCCGAGAACCTGCAGCGTGATGATCACGGCCGCGAGATGCAGACGCGGGTCGCGGAACTTGGGCAGCAGGACCGGGTATTGCGTTCCCCGAATCGTCAGCACCGGCCCGCCGGCAACGGCTGGTGCGCTCATGGACGATCATCGTACTGCGCGAGCCCGGCCAAACCGGGCCGGCCCCATGCGATGAGATACCGTCTGTTGCCCGCCCTATGACCCGATACGACTCGCTCGTCGAACGACTGCGTCAGGCCGCGCAACCGGACCGCGAGGCTCCGCCCGAGCTCATTCCGTATCTCGACAAGGTGCGGGACAACGCCTACAAGGTCACGGACGAGGACATCCAGGCGCTGGGGGACGCCGGGTACTCGGAGGACGTCATCTTCGAGCAGACGGTCTCCGTCGCTGTCGCCGCCGGTCTTGAGCGGCTCGAAGCCGGGCTGGCGGTGCTCCCGTGAGGTTGCGCTGCCTCGAGGACGGCCACGATCCACAGGAGGCAGTCGTCCTCGATGCCATCCGGGCTCAGCGGGGAACGGATCCACCTGACGTCCTGAAGACGCTCCACTACCGGCCTGAGCTCTTCGGACGCCCCTTTTCGGAAACGCTCGACCTGGCGATGAACGGCCCGTCTGACTGGACCGCCGGCGAGCGTGAGCTCTTCGCGGCGTTCGTTTCCGCGGTCAGCCAATGTCCGTTCTGAACGGCGTCGCACGGCGCGGTCGCGTCGTACGCGCTCGGCGAGGAGATCTGGGAGGCTGTCAGGCGTGACTGGCGCACGGCGCCTGTGGACGAGCCTCTGCGCGCGACACTCGGATTCCTGGAGAAGCTCACGCTGCGGCCGGACGAGCTCCGTGCGCAGGACGCCGAGGACGTGCTCGCCGCCGGCGTCAGGGAGGACGCGCTCATTGATGCGATCCACATCGCGGCTCTCTTCAACATGATCGTTCGACTGGCCGATTCGTTTGACTGGTACGTGCCTCTCGATCGGGAGCTCGCGGCTGGAGCGGAGCGGAGACTCGGATCCAGCTACGCCCTGCTGACGCCGAGCGACGTCGCGTGAAGCTCGAGCACGCGCAGGCGATCGTGGATTTCGTGATCCGGGAAGCGTCCGGCCCGGTCTCGGTCTTCGTCGCGAATACGCACGGCGAGCTCGTTGCGGCCGCGACGATGGACGGCGCGGCACCGGACACGCGCCTGAACGCGCAGCGAAAGGCGTATACGGCCGCGCGGAGCGACGCGCGTTCGACCAGAGAGTTGGCGGAGAAGGTGCGCGAGGACGCCGTCGAGCGTGAGAGCTTCGACCCGTTCTTCACGTTCTTCCTCGGCGGGCTCGCCGCGTTCGACGGCGAGACACGGGTAGGGGCCGTCGGCGTGAGCGGTTTGCCAGGCGAGGTCGACGAGGCGCTCGCGCAGAAGGCGCTCGAGGCCGTAGGCCTTTCCGTCTGATCTGGAGCTAGTCCGAGAGAACGAGCGTCGCTTTTCCGGCGCGATGTTCGAAGGCTTCCGAGAAGCGGTCGAGCGGGACGCGGAGCGTCACGAATTGCTCCAGCGCCTCCGGCCAGCGCTCCCGCACTCGGTCCAGATCGTCGACCGCGGCCAGCCAGTCCTCGCGGCGCGCGTTGACGCTGCCAAAGAGAACGCGGTTCTCGAGGATCGTGTCCACCCCCAGCACCCGGCCGTTCAGGTCGACCGTCTGTTTCCGCGGATCGATCCCGAGCAGGCACGCGACTCCGCTGCGGCGGAGCAGGCCCAGCGTCTGCGCCATCAACTGTGCGTCGCCTGCCGCTTCGATCACGAGGTCGAACTTGCCGAGCGCCGATAGGTCGTTGTCATGCGTCGAGACGTAGTGCGCGCCCGACTGTTCGACCAGCTCGTTCTCAGGCTCGAGCGACGCCGTGGTCACTTCCACGTCCGCGAGGCGTAGGAGGTACGTCGTCAGCAGGCCGATGGCGCCTGCTCCGAGGACCAGCGCGCGCTCGAGCTGCCACGGCTGCCGGCCGCCGATCGTCCGGGAATGTCGCAGCGCGCGCTCGCAGATCGACGTCGGCTCCGCGAGCACGCCGAGACGGCCGAGCGATTTCGGAATCGCGACCAGTTGTGCCGGGTCCTCCGCGACGAGCTCACGGGCGTAGCCGTCAAGCCGCGTGATGCCGCGCTCGCTGTAGTCGCCGGTCAGACACGAGTCCGGCGACTCCTCAGCACAGGCGAGGCAATGGCCGCACGAGCGGCGGACGACCGCGGTGACCAGTTGGCCGCGCGTGAAGCCGTAGCCGTCTCGCTCGACGACGGCCAGCGACTCGTGTCCGAGCACGAGCAGCGACTCGTCTTGAGGTGGGGCCCCGAACAGCCCTTCGGAAATCTCGCGGTCGGTGCCGCACACGCCCACCTCGAGCGTGCGGACGAGCACTTCGCCCTCGCGTGCCTCCACGGCCGGAACGTCCTCGATGCGTGTCGTGTGGGCGTGACCCGGCTGCGTGACGAGAGCCAGCACTAGGCCGCGGTCAGGCCGCCGTCGATCACGAAGACGGTCCCGGTCACGAAGCTCGCCGCATCGGAGGCGAGGTACGCGACGGCCTCCGCGATCTCCTCGGGTGTCCCCAGCCGGCCGAGCGGTTGCCGCGCCGTCAGGTCGTCGAGCGATTCGCCCGCCTCCTCGACGAGTCGCCGCACCCACGGTGAGTCGACGGTTCCCGGGCAGACGGCGTTGACGCGGATGCCGTCGTGCACATGGTCGACTGCGAGCGCACGAGTCAGCGAGACCACCGCGCCTTTGGACGCGCAATACGCCGCCCGGTTGCGAAGGCCCACGAGCGCAGCGACGGACGCGATGTTGACGATCGACCCGCCGCCGCGCGCGATCATGCTCGGAATCGCGTGTTTGCAGCAAAGGAACGTCCCGCGCACGTTCACGGCGAAAACGTCCTCCCAAACGTCGATCGGTGTCTCCGGTGCGTTGGTCGTCGAACCGATGCCTGCGACGTTGACGAGGACGTCGACATCACACGCGACAGCAGCAACCTCCGCCTCGTCGCGGACGTCTAGGTGGACCTCGGTTCCGGTGAGGTCTGCCGCTACGACCTTTGCGCCCTCGGCAGCGAGCAGGCGCGCGACCGCCGCGCCGATCCCCGACCCGGCGCCTGTGACGAGCGCACGCTTGCCGGCGAAACGCATCACGATCATGCGATTCTCCCGAGGTGGAGATCGCTGTACGCGCGAACGCGAAGCTCGCAGAAGGACCACGCTGGGATGCCGCCACACGGCGCCTGCTGTGGGTCGACATCGAAGGTTGCGAATTGCACATTCTCGAGAGCGAGGAGGACCGCGCGATTGGCCTCGACGCAATGGTGGGCGCGGCGGCGCCCACCAGCAGCGGCGCGGTGCTGGTCGCGTTGGCCGACCGTCTGGCGCTCGTGGATCTGGCCGACGAGTCGGTGCGTACCCTCGTTCGGCTGCCGCACGGGTCGGCGCTGCGCTCGAACGACGGCGCGTGCGACGCTGCCGGCCGCTTCTGGATCGGAACGATGGGGCTCGACCAAACGCCCGGCGCGGGCGCGCTCTACCGCTACGACGGCAGGCTCCAGCGAGTGCTCGACGAGGTGACGCTTTCGAATGGAATCGGCTGGACGCGAGACGACACCCGCATGTACTACATCGACTCGCCCGTGCAGCGCGTCGACATCTTCGACTTCGAACTCGCATCGGGCCGTGTCGACGATCGGCGGCCGTTCGTCTCGATCGACGAGAATGAGGGCATCCCCGACGGGCTCACCGTCGACGACGAGGGCGGCGTCTGGGTGGCGCTCTACGGAGGGAGCTGCGTTCATCGCTACGACGAGAGCGGCCACCTCGACGCCGTGCTCGCAGTGCCGGCGGAGAATGTCACCTCGTGCTGTTTCGGTGGGGACGATGGACGCTCGCTCTTCGTGACGACGGCGGCGCCCGACGGAAACGTCTACGTCACGCAGCCGGGAGTGAGTGGTCCGCCGGCACACGTCTTTCACGAGGGCGGAACCAGAACGGCGCCTTCGGACGCGGAAGAGACGAGCGCTCGGTAGCGCGCGAACACTCCGAAGTCATAGCGCGGGGGAGGGGGCTGCCAACCGGTGAGCCGCTCTGTGAGCTCGCGCTCGTCCAGCTCGACGACGAGCGTGCCTTCGTCCACGTCGATTGCGATCACGTCACCGTCTCGCACAACCGCAAGCGGTCCGCCGCGTGCGGCCTCGGGCGCGACGTGGCCGACCATCAGCCCGCGGGTCGCGCCGGAAAAGCGGCCGTCGGTGACGAGTGCGACGGATTCGCCGAGGCCGGCGCCGACCACAGACGCCGTGACGCTCAGCATCTCGCGCATACCCGGCCCGCCTGCGGGGCCTTCATTGCGTACGACGAGCACGTCGCCCTCCGCGACGAGTCCCGCGCGCACGCCGTCGGTGCATGCCTCCTCGCTCTCGAACACCCGTGCGGGGCCGCGATGCGAGCGCCGCTTCGTTCCGGAGAGCTTGACGAGACTCCCCTCGGGCGCAAGGTTGCCGCGGAGCGTATGTAATGCGCCTGTCGGCTCGAACGGCTCCTCCAGTGTGGAGACGACCTCGCCGTCTGGCTGTGGCGCGTCCACGGTGGCGTCCGCGAGCGTCCTCCCGTCGACGGTCGGCGCCGCACCGTCGACGTGCCCGCCGCGCACCAGCTCGCGGATCACGGCACGCGTGCCGCCAACACGGTGGAGGTCCGCTGCCATCCAGCGTCCTGAGGGCGCGAGGTTCGCGATCACCGGCGTTCGGCTCGCGACGCCTGTCAGGTCCTCGAGCGTCAGCGGCACGCTCCCTTCGTGGGCGATCGCGAGCAGGTGAAGGACGCCGTTCGCCGAGCCGCCGGTTGCTGCGATGCCGGCCATCGCGTTCAGGAGCGCGCGCCGGTCGAGGAAACGGCGTGCGGTCACGCCCAGCTCGACGAGCTGCACGGCGAGGGCACCGGCGCGGGCAGCTGCTTCCCCTTTCAGCTCGTGCTCGTCCGCCGGCACGAGCGCATCCCCGACGCACGCGATTCCGAGGCAGTCGAGCGCGACGGCCATCGTGTTGGCGGTGAAGTGTCCTGCACACGTGCCCGCGCCCGGACAGGCGAGGCGCTCGAGCTCGTCGAGGTCCTCCCGCGACATGAGCCCGCGTTCTTCCGCCCCGACCGCCTCCCACACGTCCTGGATCGTCACGTCGCGTTCGCGCCAGCGGCCGGCGCGCATTGGACCGCTGTAAACGAGCACCGCAGGCTTGTCCACGCGTGCGAGCGCCATCAGCGCGGCAGGAACCGTCTTGTCGCAACCGACGAGACACACGAGCCCGTCGAAGTCATGCGCATGAACCATCAGCTCGATCGAGTCGGCGATCACCTCGCGCGAGATCAGCGAAGCCCGCATACCCGGGGTTCCTTGCGACTGGTTGTCGGAAACCGCGATCGTGTTGAAGCCAAGCGCAAGGCCGCCCGCGGCGGTGACGCCCTCGCTCACGCGGTCGGCTAGCTCGCGCTGGTTGAGGTTGCAGGGCATCGTTCCCGTCCACGTCGACGCGACGCCGATGATCGGTCCGCCGAGCCGCGCCGGGTCGACGCCCATCGCTCGGAAGTGCGCGCGTGCAGGAGCACGCTCGGCGCCCTCGAGCAACTCGGTGCGGGCCCGTCGGCGGAGGGCGTCGACCGGCGCTTCAGTCACCCGTCGACTGTACTTCACCTGCAGGCTCGCTAACGCACGATCTCCGGGTCGGTAAAGACGTCGAGGGTGTCGCGGCTCGTCGTCGAGAACTCCGAGACGATTGCGCCTTCGTCGCCCGCCTCGAATGAATGGAGCGTGTCCGGCGGGACCGTGTACTGCTCGCCCGGCCCCAGCAGAATCTCGCCTGCGCCGTCGACGTGCAGGTGCACGGCACCGCGGCGGACGCGGAACGTCTCCTCCTTGCCCGGCTCGCCCTCGACCGGTGGGTGTCGGTGCTCCGGGCAACGCTGGTGCGGGAACAGGACGAGCTCCTTTGCGCACACGCGGTCGGTATTTACGTAGACAACGATCTGCAGTCCGATTTCCTCGAGGCGGCCGAGACCGAAGTCCGCAATCTCGATGCTCTCACGCTCACGCGGCGTCAGCACGATCCCGGCCTCGTCGAGCATGGCCGCCGCCCGCTCGCGCGCCTCGCTTTTGGTCACGACGTGATACTAGGCTGCGCACGGCAACAGTGAGCCCCAAATGTCTCAGGAGGGCGCGACATGAAGACCTCGCTCGGAATCTGGGCGTTCGGTTCGATGGCGACGAGGTTCGTTCCGGCCGGCTACAAGCCCGAGCTCGCGAACCAGACGACCAGCGAACGTGTGCGGCGAGCTGTCGAAGGTCTCGGAGACCTGATGGACGGCTACGAATTCCACTACCCGCAAGAGCTGTCGCCCGACAACCTCGACGAGGTGCGGGCGGCCCTTGACGGTCATGACATCTACGCGGTCGCGACAGGCCTCCACCTCGACCCGCGCTTCGGCCGCGGCGGGCTCGTCTCGCCTGACGACACGACGCGCGCGGAGGCCGTGAAGCGAACGCTCGACGCGGTCGACTTCGCCGGAGAGCTCGGGGCCCCGTTCATCATCTGGCCCGGGATCGAGGGCTACAACTACCCGTTTCAGAGCCCGTACGGAGAGTCGTGGCAGTGGCTGATCGAGGGTGTCGGACTGGCCGCCGAACGGGCGGCGAAACACGGCATCAAGATCTTCCTCGAGCACAAGAACTCGGAGCCGGCGATGAAGATCCTCATGCGCAACGTCGGCATGACGCTGCACGTGATCCACAAGCTGCGTGCGCAGGGAATCGACAACGTGCAGGTCAACATGGACTGGCAGCACCTGCTCATGAACGGCGAGAGCCTCGCGGAGAACGCGGCGCTGCTCGCCGACGAAGGACTACTCGGGCACCAGCACGCGAACGACGGTTGGGGCACGTTCGACGACGACAACATGGTCGGCACGATCCGGTTCATGGAGACGCTCGAGCTCGCGGTCGAGCTCCGCCGTGCCGGCTACGGCGACAACGGCGAACGGCTCGGCTTCGATCTGTATCCGTATACGGAGGACGCAGTGGCCGCTACACGGCGCAGCGTGCTGCAGTGGCGCTTCATCGACTCCATCGCGGCGCGGATTGACGACGCCGCGCTGCGAGCGGCGCAGAGGGAGAAGGACGCCGTCGCCGCGTACGAGCTGGTCTACGCGGCACTCGGCGAGTGACTCAGCTCGTCGGTCTCGACGTCGGCACAACGGGTGTCAAGGCGCTCGCGCTTTCGCCGGAAGGCGATGTGCTGGCCCGGGCCGAGGAGAGCTACGAGCTCTCGACCCCGCACCCCGGGTGGGCGGAACAGGATCCCGAAGACTGGTGGCGGGCAGCCGAGCGGGCGCTGGCCGTGCTCGGGGGCGAAACGACCTCGATCGGCCTCTCGGGTCAGATGCACGGCCTCGTCGTTCTCGACGATCGAGATCACGTACTTCGGCCGGCGATCCTGTGGAACGACCAGCGGACGGAAGCAGAGTGCGTCGAGATCGAGCAGCGGGTCGGGCTCACCCGGTTGATCCAGCTGACCGGGAATCGTGCGCTCACAGGCTTCACCGCGCCGAAGCTGTTGTGGCTGCGCCGGCACGAGCCGACGACGTACGCGCAGGTCGCACACGTGCTGCTGCCCAAGGACTACGTCCGCCTGCGTCTAACGGGCGAGCACGCGATCGACGCCGCGGACGCGTCCGGGACCCTCCTGTTCGACGTTGCGAGGCGGCGCTGGAGTCGGGAAATGCTCGAGGCTCTCGAGGTCGACGCTGCCTGGCTCCCACGAGCCCTCGAGTCGCCGGAGGTCTCGGGCGAGACGGCCGCCGGCATTCCGGTCGCCGCGGGTGCCGGCGACCAAGCGGCGGCGGCACTCGGCGTCGGCGTCGACCGGCCGGGACCGGTCTCGGTAGTGCTCGGTACGTCAGGCGTCGTATTTGCTGCGCTGCCGGCCTTCGCCGCCGATCCGCAGGCGCGCGTGCACGCGTTCTGCCACGCCGTTCCGGGCGGCTGGCACGCCATGGGGGTGATGTTGTCCGCGGCGGGGTCGCTGCGCTGGTTGCGTGACGTTCTCGGCTCCCGGGGCGGGTATGACGAGCTGACCGCGGCGGCCGAGGAATGGCCGGCGGGCACCGAGGGGCTCACCTTCCTGCCCTACCTCTCCGGTGAGCGGACGCCCCACGCGGACCCGCACGCCCGGGCCGCTTTCGCCGGGCTCACGCTTCGCCACGACCGCGGGGCGCTCGTCCGCGCCCTCCTGGAGGGGGTCGCCTACGGCCTCCGCGACTCGCTCGAGCTGCTGCGCGAGCTCGGGGTCGACCCGCGCGCAGGCCACGTCTCCGGTGGCGGAGCCCGCAGTGAGCTCTGGCTTCGCATTCTCGCCTCGGTCCTCGGCCTGCCCATGCGGCGCACCACGGTCGACGAGGGCTCCGCCTATGGAGCGGCGCTACTAGGCGGCGTGGCCGCCGGAGTCTTTCGCGATGTGCACGAGGCGGTCTCCACCTGTGTCCGTCTGCTCGACCCGGTCGACCCGGACCCTCAGTGGGTTGACGCCTATGAGCATGGTTACCGCCGCTTCCAACTGCTCTATCCAGCCCTTCGACCTTTGGAGGACGCATGACGACGCTCGACGGAAAGGTTGCCCTCGTCACCGGGGCAAGCCGCGGCATCGGGGCCGCGGTCGCACGACGGCTCGCGGAGGAGGGTGTCAAGCTGGGACTTGCGTCCCGGAGTGGGGACGACCTCGGCATTACAGACGCGGTCGCGCAGCCCTGCGACGTCCGCGATGCCGCGCAGGTGGAGGACATCGTTTCCGCGACCGTGAACGCCTTCGGCCGGCTGGACATCCTGGTCCCGAACGCCGGCGTCGGTGCGTATGGTCCCTTCCTCGAACTTGCGCCCGACTTCCTCGAGGAGATGATCGACGTTAACGTGAAAGGAACGCTGTATGCCGTCCGTGCCGCGCTCCCGCACCTGCTCGAGAGCGGCGAGGCTGACATCGTCACGCTCGCGTCAGAGGCGGGGCGTCGCGGTCTTCCGCTCGAGGCGGTCTACTGCTCCTCGAAGTTCGCGCAGGTCGGATTCACGCGCGCGCTCGACCATGAGCTGCGTGAACGCGGCGTCCGCTGCACGAACGTCTGCCCTGGCGGCGTGGCGACCGATTTCGCACTCGAACCGGGACGAGGGCGGACACACGACGCGCTCGCGGGGATGATGAGTGCGGACGACGTCGCGGACGTCGTCCTCTTTGTGCTCACCCGGCCGCGCAACCATCGCATTCTCGAGACCGCGTTCCGTCCGATGACGGAGGCGTCATGGGGGTAGACGCAGCCGTCAAGTGGGGGATCCTCTCGACCGCCGACATCAACCGCAAGGTCATTCCCGGCGCCCACGCGTCACAGCAGGTCGACCTCATCGCGGTGGCGAGCCGCGATTTAGGACGGGCGCAGGAGTACGCCCGCGAATGGGAGATCGACCGTGCGTACGGCTCGTACGAAGCGCTGCTGGAGGACGCCGATGTCGAGGCCGTCTACATTTCGCTGCCGAACACGCTGCACTGCGAGTGGTCGATCCGTGCAGTGGAGGCGGGAAAGCACGTGCTTTGCGAGAAGCCGATGAGTAGGCACGTCGTCGACGTCGAGTCGGCATTCGACGCAGCCGAGAAGGCGCAGCGGATCCTGATGGAGGCGTTCATGTACCGCCACAACCCGCAGACCAAACGGCTCCGTCAGCTCGTGGACGAGGGCGTGATCGGGGACGTGCGGCTCGTCCGCTCCTGCTTCAGCTATTCGCTGTACGACACGGAGAACATTCGCCTGCAGCCGGAGGTTGAGGGCGGCAGCCTGATGGATGTCGGCTGCTACTGCGTGAGCGGGTCCCGCTTGCTCGGCGGCGAGCCCGAGCACGTGTACGGGCAGCAGCTTGTCGGCGCGAGCGGCACCGACTGGGTCTTCACCGGCACGATGCGCTTCCCGGGCGACGTCTTCGCCCTCTTCGACTGCGGGACCGCCCTTCCCGAGCGTGACGAGCTCGAGGTGATCGGAACCGATGGATCGCTCTTCCTCGACGATCCATGGCACTGCCTCGAGCCGGTGATCGAGCTCCGCCGCGACGATGGGATGGAACGAATCGAGCTCGAGCGCGCCGACTCGTATCGGCTCGAGCTCGAGAACCTCAGCGACGCCATCCGGGGGACTACCGATCCTCTCCTGGGGCGCGAGGACGCCGTTGGTCAGGCGCGCACGATCGAGGCGCTCTACGAATCGGCGGTCACAGGTGCCGCCGTTTCCCTGTAGCGCGAAAGCGCCGCGAGCGTCAGCAGGCACAAGACGGCGAGCGCGAAGTACGGCACCGCATCTCTTGTGACCGACGCGACAGCTCCTCCCAATGCGGCGCCGCCGGCTTGCCCCGGCGCCCAGGCGACGTTGACGAGGGCGAAGGCGTACCCGTAGTCGAGGCCTCGCTCCTCCGCAGCATCGGTGACCAGTGACATCGCCGGAGTCCAGAAGCTGCCGAACGCAAAGCCCGCGCAGACGACGAGCAGCGCAAGCACCAAGGCGCGGTTCGGCCAAGGTAGGAGAACCGCCACGAGCGCGGACCCGGCGAGCGCCGCACGAAGCGGCGGTATGCGGCCGCGTCGATCCGAGATCCGTCCGAGTACCGGCGCCCACGCTGCTTCCACGGCCGCCGAGACGAGATACGTGCCGCCCACCGCGGCGGCACCCCAGCCGAGGTCCGAGAGACGAAGCGGCGCGAGCACGGACAGCGTGCCGAAGCACAGGGCAGGGAGGAGGCAGAGCCAGACGCCGGTCTGGATCCGGCGGTCGCGGAGAATGGCGTCGAAGAGCATGCTGATCGGCTGTGGACGCCCGGGCGCCGCGGCGGGCGTCGTCGCTGCCCCGACGAAGAGGACGACCGCAAGGGCGGCGACCGCACCGAAGGCGGCCCCGGTTCCGGTGAAGGAGGCAACGGCGCCGAGCACCGGCCCGAAGAGCGCGCCGGCGATCGCTGCTCCGAAGGCAGAGCCGATCAGGCGGCCGCGCTGGCCGGCGGGTGCTGCGGCGACGAGCCACGCGAGCGCGCCGGTCCACGAGAACGCGCTCGAGACTCCTTGCAGGAAACGCGCGAGGTCGAGCGCCAGGACCGAATCGGCGAGACCGAAGGCCACCGTCGTGAATGCCATCAGCGACAGTCCGATCAACACCGTCGGCTTGACACCGAGTCGCGCGGCGACGATGCCGCTCGGAATTCCCGCGACGAGTGCACCCGCTGGATACATGGCCTGCAGGACGCCGGCTCCGGACTTTCCGAGGCCCAGCTCGTCGACGTAGTGCGGCAGCAGCGGCGTCAGCGCCGCGAAGAACATCGTGTCGACGAGGACGATCGCGCCCGTCAGGATCAGCAGCCTGCGTACCGGCAAGGCTGCTAGCGCCACCCCTCGATGCGCTGCCCAACGGCTTCTGCGTGCGGTAGGCGCGCCTCCGCGCCCTCGCGCATGAGCGCAAGAACAGACGCGGTCAGGGCTGCGCGGAGCGCTCCAGGCTCGAGGGCGGCGACGTGCGCAGCCCCGAACCGAGCAAGGGTCTCGGCCGAGAGGTCGTCGTAGCCGCGCGCCTGCACCGCGGGCAGTCCCTGGCGGAGGCAGGCAAGCGAGAGTGCGTGGTCGCGCACGGCGCCGACGTAATGCTCGACCTGCCAGAAACGCCCCCGCTCGACGCACGCGCGCGCGTGGAGCGCGTAGATGACGCCCCACCCGAAGAGGTCGTGCGGGACCAACGGCGTGGGAATGAACAGATTCCCCGCCACCGATGGTGTGCGAATCTCGGGGTCGTCCGGAGCCGTAGCGCCGAACAGAAGCCGGAATCGTGGCCCCGCTGGACGAAACTGAACCGCCGGCGTCAACGACAGGTCGAACTGCAGCGCGTCCGGCAGAAGGAACACGCGGTAGATGGTTGGACCGCGTTCGAGGTCGACAAGGTGCACCGCGTCCCGCTCGCCGATGAGCCGACTCGTCCAGTCGTCAAGCACCTCGGCGACCGGCACGTTGTCGGCGATACCGAACGTGAGGTCCAAGTCGGAGAAGCGGTCGCCGCTGTCCACGGCGAGCGAGCCGACGGCGGCTCCGGCGACGACGCGCTCGTCGTTTTTCGCAAGCCGCAGCACGTGCTCGCGGAGAGCATCCCGCTGCTCAACGGTGAACACGAGCCGCCTCGTTACTCCAACTTGCGAGTTGCGGGCTGAACGCCCCACTCGGTGCCGTCAGGTAGGCGTGCCGTTCGTCCTTCGAGAAATGCACGCAAGCCTTCCTGCCCTTCGTCTCCGGCGCGCAGCCGTGCGGCTGTCTTCGCCGCTTCTTCGCCACCGGGCTGCTCACGGATCAGCCGCTTCGCCGCACGCACCGCTTCGGGTCCGCCGCTCAGGAAGTCCGCGAGGACGCGGTCGACAGCAGCGTCGAGGTCAGCGGCGACTTCTTCGATCAAACCGATGCGCAAGGCCGTTTCCGCGTCGAAGCGCTCGCCGGTGAGGAAGTAACGCCTCGCGTGTGCGCCGATCCTCGGCAGGACGAACGGCGAGATCACCGCGGGAATGATCCCGAGCTTCACTTCGGAGAACCCAAAGACCGCGTCCGGCGCTGCGATGGCGACATCGACGCAGGCGGTGAGGCCCGAGCCGCCGCCCAGGGCGTAGCCCTGCACTCGCGCGATCACCGGTGCCGGGCAGCGGTCGATCGTCTCGCACATGCGGTGGAGCCGCAGCGCGTCTTCGACGTTCTCCTCGAGCGAGAGGTCGATCGCCGAGCGCTGCCACTCTACATCCGCGCCGGCGCAGAAGCTCGGGCCCTCCCCGGCGAGGACGACAGCCCGTGCGTCCCCGACGTCGGCAAAGGCCTCCGTGAGCTCGGCGATCAGCTCGGCGTCGAAGGCGTTCCGCCGCTCGGGCCGGGCGAGCGTGACCCGGAGTACGCGCCCGTCGCGCTTGATCTGGAGGCCTGCCACGTCTGGAGCTTAGAGTTCGTTCGATGCTGCGAGGAGCAATAGCCGCGGCTCTCACGCCGCTTCGCGACGCGGGGGAGGCACTCGACGAGGACGCGTTCACGCCCTATGTCGATTTCCTGGCGGCCGGCGGAGTCGACGGGCTTCTGGCGCTCGGCACCACGGGCGAGGGTTTTCTGCTGCCCGTTGAGCAGCGCATGCGCGCGGCTCAGCTGTTTGTCGAGGCGGCGAACGGACGCCTGCTCGTTGCGGTGCACTGCGGAGCGCAGTCGACGTGGGACACGGTGGAGCTTGCGGCTCACGCGGCGGATCTCGGCGTTGCCGGCGTCGCTGTCATGCCGCCGCCCTACTTCACGCTCGACGAGGCGGAGTTGTTGGCGCATCTGACGGCTGCGGCACGCGCATGCGACCCGACGGCCTTCTACGTCTACGAGTTCGCGGCGCGTAGTGGTTACGCAGTTCCGCCGGCAGTCCTGGAGCGGTTGCGTGACGCGGCGCCCAACTTCCGCGGGCTGAAGGTGTCGGACACGCCCTGGGAGAGTTTCAGGCCGTACCTGATCGAGGGCCTCGACATCTTCGTCGGGCCGGAGTCGTTGCTGCCGCAAGGTCTTGCGGGTGGCGCCGTCGGTGCAGTGTCCGCGCTCGGCTCCGCCTTTCCCGAGCTCGTCGCGGCGGCGGTGCGCGATCCGGGTAGTGCCGACCTCGGTCCTGTGCGTGCGGCGCTCGAGCGGTTCCCGTTCCAGGCCGCGGCGAAGTTCGTGGTGGCACGACGTGGAGTCCCGCTGGGGCCGGATGTTCGCCGGCCGTTGCGCACGCTGACACACGCGGAGCAGAAGGAGCTCGAGCGATGGCTCGAATCGTCGTCGCCGGTAGCGGCTCTGTAGGAGCTTGCATCGCGTATCACCTCGCCCTCCTCGGTGCGGAGGACGTCGTGCTCGCCGATCGGTCCGAGATCGCGTCGGGGTCGACCGGCAAGGCAATGGGCGGCGTGCGGCAGCAGTTCTCGACCGCGGCCGAAGTGCGTCTCGCGCAAGAGTCGATCGCCTTCTTCGAGGAGCTCGGCGCCGAATGGTTCCAGCAGGTCGGCTATCTCTTCATTGCGACGACGGCCGAAGGTCGTGACGAGCTCGAGGCACGAAGGGAGCTGCAGGCGGAGCTCGGCGTGCCGGTCAGGCGTGTCGATCCGAGCTCGGTTCCCGGACTACAAGCGAATGACATTCTCGGCGCGGCGTTTTGTCCCACCGACGGGGTCGCCGATCCGCCCGCGCTGACCAGGGAGGTTGTCCGGCGAACCGTCGAGCTAGGCGTCGAGCTGCGCGAGCACACCGATGCGCGCGAGCTCGAGCGCGACGTTCTCGTCATCGCGGCGGGAGCGTACTCCGGTGACTTCGGTGTCGGCCTTCCGATCCGCCCGCTCGTACGGCAGCTGCTCGAGACCGAGCCGATTGCGGACCTGCCGGACGACTTGCCGATGGTGATCGAGGCCGAGACCGGCTTCCACTTCAGGCGACGCGACGATTGCCTCCGGATCGCGATGACCGATGCCGTGCCGCGCTGGGGCTTCGACCAAGTCGTCGACGAGACGGTCTTCGGCGACCGGCTCGAGCGTCTCGCGCATCGCTATCCGCCGGCGGGCGAGACCCGCATCGCACGCGCGTGGGCCGGGCTCTACGACATGACTCCCGATGCGCATCCGATCATCGGGCCGGTCGGAGACGGGCTCTACGCGGCCTGCGGCTTCTCCGGCCACGGGTTCATGCAGTCGCCTGCTGTCGGCCGCGCCGTGGCGGAAGAGCTGGTGCACGGAGAGTCGTCGCTCGATCTGTCGCCGTACCGGCTGGATCGTTTCTCGAGCGAGATCACGTTTCCTGAAAGTCTGATTCTCTAGCCGCCCGCTTCGAAGGCGAGCCCGAGCCGCGACAGCTGCTCGTTGACGTAACGACCCTCGATGGTCGCTTCGACGTCGAACGTCTCGGCGACATCGGGATCCTTGCCGATCAGCTCACCGGCCCGGGTCGGCAGCTCTTGCTCGGAGGCCTCGGCGGACTCCCAGAGGTACACGGCGCCCCAGCGCTCGGTCACTTCGTCCGAGACCCAGGCCTTGAAGCGCAGGCCTGGAACGTCGGCGAAGGCGTCCGCAGACTCGTCGCGGAGGTAGCGGCGCAGCTCCTGGATCGTCGTCTTGGAGTCCGCGAGATTCCAGAGGACGAACCGAAGGATCACGCGGGAGGTGGCAGTTTCGCGAGTAGCGCCTTCACGCTCCGCAGCAGGTCGGCCTCTTCGTGGCCGAAGTCGTCGAGATACGAGTGCAGTGCTGCGTGCAAGAGCCGCAGCTCTTCGTTGGACAGCTCGATTGAGTGCATGACGCCTCCTAGCCCCATGAAGGGGGTTCGTACTGCGTGTCGATTGGCGCGCCGAACGTGACGAACTCGAGCCCGTCGGCCCCGGAGACGGCCACGCGGACTACGGTGGGATCCACACGAACGAAGCGACCTGGTACCAGCTCGACTTCGTCGCCGTCGACACGCATGGTTCCAGACCCTTTCACCACGAAGTAGACCTCTTCCTGGTTGGTGTCGCTGTGCTCGTGCTCGCGGCCTTCCTGATTCGGAGGGAGGATGAAGTAGTTGAAGCCGAAGGCTTTTCCGTCGACTGCCCGGCGAACCTTCCGCACCATCCCGCCCGGGCCTTCCGCCTCCAGTTCGCCGACATCGGCGACGTCGTATCCGGCCACTACTGCTCCTCCTTGTCTCGGTTGTCCAGTCGTTGCAGGAAAGCTTGTCGCATGCGTTCGCCGTCTGCGAGGACCTGTCGATAGCGGGGGCGTCGTGGTTCGAGCTTCACGATCTTCACGTCTCGCGGCGGCTCGCCGTAGGAATGGTGATACGCCTCCGACTCGCCGAGCTCCCTCAGCCGCTGCTTCGGCTTCCTGCTGAAGAGACGCATCACATTCGGAAGACGCCGAAGGTGGTTTCGGGAATGGGACCGTTGAGCGCCGACGACAGTCCGAGCGCGAGCACACGACGTGTGTCGAGCGGGTCGATGATCCCGTCGTCCCACAGCCGTGCGGTGGAGTAGTACGGGCTGCCCTCGTGCTCGTACTTGGCGCGGATCTCGTCCGGGTCGGCGTCACCGACCATCGTCAGGACGGTGGCCGCCTGTTCGCCGCCCATCACCGAGATGCGCGCATTGGGCCACATCCACAGCTGTCGCGGCTCGTAGGCGCGGCCGCACATCGCGTAGTTCCCCGCGCCGAACGAACCGCCCACGATCACGGTGAACTTCGGCACCCGCGCGTTCGCGACCGCCATGACCAGCTTCGCGCCGTCGCGGGCAATTCCGCCTGCCTCGTATTCCTGGCCGACCATGAAGCCCGTGATGTTCTGGAGGAAGACGAGCGGGATGCGCCGCTTCGTGGCGAGCTCGATGAAGTGCGCCCCCTTCTGCGAGGACTCCGCGAAGAGGACGCCGTTGTTGGCCAGGATGGCGACCGGGCAGCCCTCGACGTGGGCGAAGCCGGTCACGAGCGTTTCGCCGTACAGCGCCTTGAACTCGTCGAAGCGGGAACCGTCGACGATCCGCGCGATCAGCTCGCGTGCATCCACCTGTTGGCGGAAGTCCTCGGGAATTAGTCCGTAGAGCTCTGCCGGGTCGGCCGCCGGAGGCTCGGGCTCGGCCGGCTCCCACGGCGGGTCGGGCGTGCGTCCCTGCAGGTTGCGGACGATCTGCCGTGCCAGGGCGAGGGCGTGCTCGTCGGAGGTCGCGTAATGGTCGGCGACGCCTGAGTGCCGCGTGTGCACATCCGCGCCGCCGAGCTCCTCGGCGCTCACGTCTTGACCCGTCGCCGCCTTCACGAGCGGCGGCCCGCCGATGAAGATCGTCCCGGTGCCGCGGACGATGACCGTCTCGTCCGACATCGCGGGCACGTACGCCCCGCCGGCAGTGCATGATCCCATCACGACGGCGATCTGAGGGATGCCTTTGGCCGACATCTGCGCCTGGTTGAAGAAGATGCGGCCGAAGTGGTCGCGGTCCGGGAAGACCTCGTCCTGCAGTGGCAGAAAGGCACCGCCCGAGTCGACGAGGTAGATGCAGGGAAGGTTGTTCTGCTCCGCGATCTCCTGCGCACGTAGGTGCTTCTTGACGGTGAGCGGGAAGTACGAGCCGCCCTTCACCGTTGCGTCGTTGGCGACGATCACACACTCGCGGCCCTCGACCACACCGATGCCGGTCACGATCCCGGCGGCCGGCGCCTGCCCCTCGTACAGATCCCAGGCGGCGAGCGCATTCAGCTCGAGGAAGGCTGCGCCCGGGTCGACGAGGCGGTCGATGCGCTCGCGTGCCGGCAGCTTTCCCCGCGACCGGTGACGTTCTGTCGCCTTGTCGCCACCGCCCTTGGCGATCAGGGCTGTCCGCTCACGCAGCTCGCCGACGAGGCCCTCCATCCGGTCTCGCCGCCGCTCGAAGGTCTCGTCTCGTTCGACGGTTGAATGGAGGAGCGCCACGACCAGGAGCCTACAATCGCGCCGATGCCCGACGAAGGCCTTTTGCGGCGATACGCCGATCTCGCGGTGCGCGTGGGAGCCAACGTCGGCGAGGGCCAGGATGTTCTCATCAGGTGCTTTGTCGAGCATGCACCGCTCGCCCGTGCGCTCGCCGCTGCGGCCTACGAGGCCGGTGCCCGCTACGTCGCCGTCGACTACGCCGACACGTACCTCAAGCGTGAGTTGATCCAGCATGCCGACGACGACACACTCGAGTGGTCGCCACCGTGGCAACTCGCGCAGCTCGAGCACTTCGCCGAGGTCGGCGGCGCCGAGATCGCGATCACCGGAGATCCGAACCCGGAGCTGCTCTCGGACCTCGACGGTGTGCGCGTCGGCAAGGCACGCCCGAAGGAGTATTCGCAACGGGCGCTCGAAGTGATCTTCGAGGATCGCCGGATGAACTGGACGATCGTCGCGTTCCCGAACGAAGGTTGGGCGACGAAGGTGTTCGGCGAGCCCGACGTCGATCGACTCTGGGAGAACGTCGCGAAGGCGGTCCGGCTCGACGAGCCCGATCCGGTACAGGCATGGCAGGACCACATCGGGCGGCTCGTCGCTCGGGCGGCTTCGCTGACCGAGCGCGGCTTCGACGCGCTCCGATTCCGAGGTCCGGGCACCGATCTGACGATCGGGCTGACACCGGCGTTCAACTGGGGTGCCGCACAGCTCGAGACGGCCGACGGCCGCACGCATGTGCCCAACATGCCGACCGAAGAGGTCTTCACCGCGCCTGATGCGCGCCGCACCGAGGGAATCGTGCGCTCGACGCGACCGCTGGGACTGGCCGGAGGCGTGATGGTCCAGGATCTCGAGTTGCGTTTCGAGGGCGGCCGCGTGGTCGAGGTGAAGGCGTCCAAGGGCGAAGACGTCGTGCGCTCGCAACTCGAGACCGATGACGGCGCCACGAGGCTGGGCGAGGTCGCGCTTGTCGACGGCTCCTCGCGTGTCGGTCAGCTGGGCGTGACGTTCTTCGACACGCTCTTCGACGAGAACGCCACCTGCCACATCGCGTACGGCGCTGGCCTGGCCTTCACACGGAACCCCGAGGTCGAGCTTCCGGAGGGCGCGGCGAACACGTCGAGCGTGCACACCGACTTCATGATCGGCGGCCCCGAGGTCGAAGTCGACGGACTCGAAGCCGGAGGCACCGCAGTCCCGATCATCCGCAGCGACAAATGGGTCCTTGCCTGACCGAGGTGCAAGCGCTGCGTTTCGGCGCAAGATTGGCACAGACCGTTTCGCCTTCCCGGAGTAGCATCGAGCGCAGTGGGTGGTGGGTGAAGACCCCCACCCGGGTGGGGACGCGCGCGCGCGCACGTGTACCTCGTAAGGGGCGGCAAGGCGGGTGCCGGAAGGTCCGCCGTCTAGGCTTTCGAGCGATGATCATCGCCCACCTCGATCTCGACGCCTTCTTCGCCGCGGTCGAGGAGCTCGAAGACCCGAGCCTTCGGACGAAGCCGCTCGTCGTCGGCGGCGATCCACACGGTCGGGGCGTCGTCGCGACAGCGAACTACGAGGCGCGGAAGTTCGGCATCCACTCCGCCATGAGCTGTGCGGAGGCCCTGCGGCGGTGTCCCCGGGTGGTCTTCCTCCGCCCTCGCCACGCGCTGTACCGCGAATACTCCGAGCACGTCTGGGAGACGGTGCGAGGCGTCGTGCCCACCGTCGAGAAGACGGGGCTCGACGAGGGTTACCTCGATGTCGGCGAGGTGGCCGCGACGTTTCTCCAGGCCCGCAAGGTCGCGGAGGCGGTGCAGATCGCCGTCAGAGCTGCGACGAGCCTCACCTGTGCAATCGGAGTCTCGACGTCGAAGGTCGTGGCGAAGATCGGCAGTGACCACCGTAAGCCGGGCGGTCTCACCGTCGTTCCCGAGGGCCACGAGGCGAACTTCCTCGCGCCGTTCGACGTCAGGCGGCTCCCGGGTGTCGGACCAAAGGCCGAGCAGCGCCTCCTCGCCGCCGGCGTCGAGACGATCGGCTCGCTCGCTGCGCTCCCGGAGGGAGAGCTTCGGCGCCTCCTGCCGGGGAGTGTTGGACGCATGCTGCAGGAGCGCGCCCGCGGAACCGATCCCCGCGGGCTCGACCAGCAAACGCAGCGCATTTCGATCAGCATCGAGAACACCTTCGAACGCGATCTCACCGACAGGACGCAGTTGCACGCGGAGCTGCGCCGGATGGCCGAGCGGCTTTCGCAGCACCTCCGTGACACCGGAAGGACGGGTCGCACCGTGTCGACGAAGCTGCGCTACACCGACTTCTCGATCCGCACACGGTCGACGTCGTTGCGCGTGGGGATCGATGACGGCGAGCAGATCGGTGAGCTCGCGTGCGGACTGCTCGACCGCGCGCTCACCGACCGCCCGGGTGCGCTTCGGCTGGTGGGGGTCGGCGTCTCGGGTCTGGCAAGCCATCGCCAGCTCGCGCTCGTCTGATTCGTTCCCACTTTGCGGAGATGTCGCGGCGCCTGACCCTTTCGAGTGATGTCGTTCGCGCCCGACGCTCTAGACTCGCGGCGGCGTACGACGGTTCGGTGCGGTCCTAGCCCTCGAGCCCGCGGTGCGCGTGACAGGGCCAATTCAAAGGTGGGGAAGAGCCGTTGCGTGGGAACAACGGTCAGGCGCAGCCTGACCCGAAACAAGACCGGCCGGCGCCGCCGGGGCAGTTCGTCTCCGACGAACACGAGGCCGACTGCTCGCGCTTCCTCCGGGACGTCAAGGAGCTGCTCCGTCACCGGTCCGAAGCGGGGCTCGCTCGCGAGCGCTGAGCCGGGCCCAGGTCTCGGCCGCCAGCAGAGGAACGAGCGCGGCACTCCCGAGGACGATCGTCGCGACCACGCGCTCCTTCGTCGAGTCGAGGTAGGAGCTGTACTCGAAGCGCGAGATCACGTAGATCCAGCTCAATCCCAGCCAGGCGAGCCCGGCCCACACGAGACCGAAGATGGGCAAGGCGCGGCCCCCGGCGACGAACGCCGCCAGGACGAGCACGGCGAACAACGGCACCAAGAAACCCCATTGCTGCAGATCGAGCATCTGGCCGCCAAGTGTGCGGAACGCGATCCGGCCAACGCCCAAGCGTCCGTGCAGATGGCCGTAGTCGAAGCTGTCGCCGAAGCTGTAGTTGATGTCGCGGAGCTGGTGGACGTGAATGTAGATCCGCCAGGGAAGCAGGAGCACGAGGTCGACGGCAGCCGCGACCGCGAGGGCGCGCCAGCGCCGGTGAGCGACGACCAGCAGCCCGACGAACACCGCGAGAACGAAAAGGGAGCCTTCGTTCTTCATCAGCAATGCGCCGGCGAAACAGAACGTCGCAACCGCGAGCGCCCAGCGCTCGTTCGCCAGCAGCCAGCGCCCTGAGGCTGCAACTCCGACACAGAAGACGAGCGCGAGCGGGAGATCCGCGTAGGCGGTGAGGAGCTGGTCGAACACCGCAGGCGCGACCGCGATCGAGAAGAGAGAAAGCCAGAGCACTACAGCTGGGACCCGGTCACGCAGCAATGCGAAGAGTGCGGCAAGCGCTGCTACGAGAAAGAAGAGGAATTGCACGTGGATCAGGCGCGTGTCGAACGCCCCCATCGAGCGAAAGGCGATCGCTTCGAGCGACGGCAGCAGCAACGGGTAGTCGAGGTTCGCGAAGCGATAGGCCGCGCCTGCGAAGACGGTGGGATCGGCCCAGCCGAAGGCATACAGGGCATGGCCTTTGAGCGCCCAGATCGCCCAGGCGTCGTAGCGGTTCAGCGGGGCGACCCGGAAAGCGCGCACGTAGTCGGCGATGACGGCAGCGACCGCGATGACCCCCGCGACGTGAATCCAGCCCGGCCGGGGCCAGCCCGGCTGCTCGCTTCCGCGCAGGAGCCAGAAGCACGCCGCGAGTGAGACGACGGCCAGCGCCGCGAGGCCGGCCCAGCCGAAGCCGACGTGCACTAGCGCGAGGTGCGCCGAAAGGATGCCGGCGAGCAGGATGCCGCAGAGATAGGCGAGCCCCGAGCGGTAGGCGAGCTCGCGCCACGAGTGTGCGACGCGGAGGAGGGGCAACACGCCCAGTCCGGCCAGCAGGATCAAGAGGTTGGCGCCGATGAGCGCCTCGGCTCTCATCGGAATCGGTAGTGGAACACCCGATCCGCCCGAGTGACCTGGATCGCAGGCAGAAAGTAGAAGGCGGCGTAGGCGCGCACGACAGCTCCACGCGTAATGAACGGTCCCTTCGCGCCGGGCGGCACGTCGACGGCGTATCGCTCCTTACGCAGCAACCGTGCGCGGAACGCGTCGAACGGCGCGGGGTCGAATCCGAGCCGGTCGCCCGCGGCGTGCAATCGCGCCGCCGCCGTCAGCTTGGAGTCGCGGGCGACCGAGTCGCGCACGTGACCGCGCACGTGGTACGCCGAGAAGAGTGCCGACACGGCGAGTGCTGCGAGGAAGACCGCAGCGACGACGACCGTCAGCCGAACAGGCGGACGCTGAGTAGGACGCGGATCGCCTTGAACCCGTCTCTCCATGTGATCTTCTTCCCTTCTGCGTAGGTTCGGCCGTAGTAGGCGATCGGGAGCTCGTAGACGCGCAGCTTCCGCTTGCAGATCTTCGCGGTGATCTCGGGCTCGATGCCGAAGTCGTCCTGCCGGAGGTCGAGCGACCGCAAGACCTCGATGCGAAACGCCTTGTAGCCGGTCTCCATGTCGGAGAGCGTCGTGTTGAAGAGGATGTTCGTCAGCAGCGAGAGGAACTTGTTTCCGACGAGGTGCCAGAAGAAGTACGCACGCTGTGGCTTGCCGCCTGAAAGGCGCGAGCCGTAGACCACGTCCGCACTGCCGCGCTCGATCGGCTGGATCAGTGCGGGGACGTCGGACGGGTCGTACTCCAGGTCGGCGTCCTGGATGACCGCAATGTCGCCGTCGGCGTGAGGGATGGCAGCACGCACTGCAGCTCCCTTGCCCCGGTTTTCCTGGCGGATGAGGACGACGTCGTCACGATCCCCCCGCCAGGACTCGACGAGGTCACCCGTCCCATCCGTCGAGCCGTCGTCGACGACGACGAGCTGCTTCTCCAGGTCGAGACCGTCGACACGATCGAGGATCTCGATGATCGTCGCCGCCTCGTTGTAGGCGGGTACGAGGAATGTGACACGCACGGCGGCGCAGCCTACCGCGAGGGCGAGACGGGGAAGCCCCTCTGACCGACCTCCCCGTCTTGCCGTGGAGTAGATGCTGTGGAAGGCCAGGTCTTGCGGCGCGGTCAGGAGCTCGGCGCGCCCCGGATCTTCGAGCAGTCGGTGTCACGCCTGCGGACCTCGGCGATTACCGCTTTGAATGTGTCATACGACGGCTTGCGAGTCCCGTCGCGCCAGAGGAGGCCCGCTTGCCAGCCGCCGAGGCGGTCCTCGTCGAGCAGGCCGAAGTTGAGGAATCCGGAAACGGCCGGCTGGCAATACGCGAGCAGGATCGCGTCGCGCAACTGCGTTGCCTGGTCGACGACGTTCTTGTCCCTGCGCCGCGCCAATGCTGGAATCGCGTGCAGGTCGTTCTCGCGGCCGCGGTAGTAGCGAACCTTGTCGGGAGGCGCCACGGTCTGGAAACCGTCCTCGACGTACCAGATCGTCACGCCGCGGACGCCCGGCAGGGGCTGGGGCGTGTCCTCGAAGGCTGTGCTCAGGACGTTCATCAGAGTCTCGTAATCGCCTTCCGCGATCAGGTCCGAGCCCTCGTGCAGGACCCAGGGTGGCTCTGCGGAGTCCGCTGGGTACGGGTTGTGGCCGAACGTGTCGAAGAGCTGGCGCGTCCGACCGCTCGTGCGAAAGGCGTCTCCCAATGCGAACACGAAGCTCCCCGGATCGTGGCGGGAAGCCGTCGAGGTGATGACGTTGATCGGGCCTGGGCGCTTGTGCAAGACGTCGTAGCAGCGCGCAAGCAGTGCGGCGTACGCCGCCGCGCCGTCGGCCTCGGGCCAGTAGGCGGGAGAGTTGGCCTCGTTCCAGATCTCGACGTCGTGGATGAGCGGAATGCGCCGAACGACGCCACCCAGGAACGAGCAGTACTGCTTCCGGAGGCGAGCGGTCGTCGGTGCGTAGCGGGCGGTGTTGTACACCGCGAGCACGATGCGGTCGCTCAGCTGCACCATCCGTGCAATCCGGTTCAGGTAGACCTGCTGGAGTCGCGTCGGCCGCACCTGTCCGGGCTTCCAGGGAATCGTCACCCGGACCGCCATGAGGCGGAGGTCGCGGTGGACGCCGACGATCCCGTCCTGCCGGTTCATCCACTTGGCGGTGTCGTCGGTGACGCCCACGATGAGCTTCAGATGAGTCGTTTGGGCCGGCTTCGGCGTCCCAGCGGAGACGGCGAACGCAAGCAAGGCGAGTAGAAGGAGCCGCAGAAGCTTCACCCGCTAACTCAACAGCAAGCCCAAAACAACCGCCATGGGCCGAGTGGCCCATTTTTCCCGAGACGGGGTAGGTCGGCTCGCCGAAGGGGAGCCGACCTCGCGGCGGAGGAGCAGGGGCGGAGGGACTCGAACCCCCGGCCTACGGTTTTGGAGACCGCCGCTCTACCAACTGAGCTACGCCCCTGGGCTCGCCGGATTGTAGCCCGGCTGATTTGCGATCCTTGTCCGCGTGAGGCAGCGGCCGGCCATGGGTGCGCTCTTTTCCCTGCTCGCGCTCGGCTTCGCCGGCGTGGCCTATGCGGCCGGACACGGGGCTGGGGGAGAGGCGGGACGGTGGATCGTCGCGTTTGCCGCTGCAGCGCTTGCGATCTGGCTGGCCTCGCTCGCTCTCCGCGCTTTCAGGTAAGCCGAAACACCGCGTATCCTCTGCGGGTGGCCGAGGCCGAAGACACCAAGTCGCTTTGGCGGCAGTTCAGCACGAACAAAGACGACAAAGCGCTTCGAGACCGCCTGATCCTCACCTACGCGCCGCTCGTCAAGTACGTGGCCGGGCGCCTTGGGTCCGGGCTGCCCGCGCACGTCGACGAGGGTGACCTCGTCTCCTACGGGCTGCTCGGCCTGATCGGCGCGATCGAGCGCTACGACCCCGAGCGCGACGTCAAGTTCGAGACCTACGCGATCGCGCGGATCAAAGGATCGATCATCGACGAGCTCCGGGCGATGGACTGGGTGCCACGGTCGGTGCGTGCGCGCGCCCGCGACATCGAGCGCGCGATCGCCGAGCTCGAGCGGAAGATCCATCGGGCTCCGACCGACGAGGAGATCGCCGAGAAGCTCGGCCTCTCAGTCGACGAGCTCAACGAGTCGCTCACCGACATCTCCCGCTCCTCGATCGCCGCGCTCGACGAGCTCTGGACCGTGAATACCGGCGGGGGAGACTCGGTGGCGATGATCGACACGATCGAGGACATCGACGCCCCCGACCCGCAGGGCTCGTTGTCCCAGACGGAGATGAAGGAGGCGATCGGCGAGGCAATCGCGCGCCTCCCTGAGCGGGAGAAGCTCGTGGTCACCCTCTACTACTACGAGGAGCTGACCCTGCGCGAGATCGGCGAGGTCCTCGGGGTCACGGAGTCCCGCGTCTCGCAGCTCCACACGAAGGCGATCCTGCGCCTGAAGGCCCGTCTGTCGGGTTCCACCACTCGCGCTTCGCTCGAAACCTGACCAGACGCCTGGGTTCCCCTCGCCTTGCTGAGGGAAGTACGATCGATGCTTAGCCGCGTCGTCAGGAGGAGCTAGCGCATGCCAGTCGAGCCGGGCAAGATCCGCAACGTCGCCGTTGTCGGACACCGTGGAACCGGGAAAACCTCTCTCGTCGAGGCACTCCTGTTCCAGGCCGGTGCAACCAACCGGCTCGGGACGGTCGAGGCAGGCTCCACCGTCAGCGACTGGGACGAGGACGAGCAGCGGCGCCAGATGTCGTTGTCGGCCTCCGTCGAACACGTCGAGTGGCAAGGCCGGAAGATCAACCTGATCGACACGCCCGGCGACGCCGGCTTCCAGGGCGATGCGATCGCCGCTTTGCGCGTCGTCGAAGGGGCGGTGTTCGTCCTGAGTGCCGTCATGGGCGTCGAGGTGCAGACGACCCGGCACTGGCACCGTGCCGAGGAAGGAGGTCTTTCGCGTGTGCTCTTCGTGAACATGCTCGACCGCGAGCGTGCCGACTTCTACCGTGCCCTCGAGGCGATGCGCACGCAGCTCTCGGACAAGTGCGTCGCCGTTCATCTCCCGATCGGCAGCGAGCACGAGCTGACCGGGATCGTCGACCTCCTGCACATGCAGGCGTACATGGATCCGAACGGTGAGCGCGAGTCGAAGCCGACCGCGATCCCGGACGAAGTGCAGGCCGAGGTGCAGGAGTACCGCGAGAAGCTTCTCGACTCGGTCGTCGAGACGGACGAAGCATTGATGGAGCGCTACCTCGAAGGCCAGGAGCTGTCGACCGAAGAGGTGGCGAAGGCGCTGAAGGAGGCGGTGACACGCGGAGACGTCTTCCCGGTTGCCTGCGGCGTCGCTTCGAAGAACCTCGGCACGACAGCGGTGCTCGACCTGCTCGTCGAGGGTGTTCCGTCGCCGGCGAAGAAGGGTGCGCCCATCAGTGTCGACGGCGGCGGGACGGCTGCCTTCGTCTTCAAGACGATCGCCGATCCATTCGCGGGGCGCATCAACGTCTTTCGGGTGCTGAACGGCACGCTGAACGGTGACTCGACGATCGTGAACGGCCGCTCGCATGCCAAGGAGCGGCTCGGACAGCTGATGGAGTTGCAGGGCAAGGATCACGTCCAGGTCTCGGAGTTCGGCGAGGGCGACATCGGCGCTGTCGCCAAGCTGAAGGAGACGCAGACCGGCGACGTGCTGCTGGACGCCGAGCGGCAGGTCGAGCTGCCCGACATCGGCTTTCCGGAGCCCGTAATGAGCTTCGCCGTGACGCCGAAGGCGAAGGGCGACGAGGAAAAGATGGCAGCAGGATTGCGCCGGCTCGGTGAGGAGGATCCGACGATTCAGATGCGTCGCGATCCGCAGACGGGCGAGCAGCTGTTGACCGGGCTCTCTCAGATCCACGTCGAGGTTGCCGTCGACCGCCTGAAGAGCCGCTTCAACGTCGAGGTCGAGCTGCACCAGCCCCGGGTTCCCTACCTGGAGACGATCCGCAAGGAAGCGCGCGCGCAAGGCCGTTACAAGAAGCAGACCGGGGGGCGCGGTCAGTTCGGCGACTGCGTGATCGTCCTCGAGCCGCTGGACGGTCACCAGGGCTACGAGTTCGTCGACAAGATCGTCGGCGGCGTGATTCCCCAGAGCTTCCGGCCCGCGGTCGACAAGGGCATCCAGGAGGCGATGGTGCACGGCGAGCTCGCCGGGGCACCGGTGCAGGGCCTGCGCGTCGTCCTGGTCGACGGCTCGTACCACACGGTCGACTCCTCGGAGATGGCGTTCAAGATCGCCGGCTCGATGGCGTTCAAGTCGGCGTACGAGAAAGCAGACCCCGTTCTCCTCGAGCCGATCATGGAGCTCGAGGTGACGACACCGGACGAGGCCGTCGGTGCGGTCAACGGCGACCTCAACTCCCGGCGCGGCCGCCTCCAGGGGATGGAGCCGAGCGGGGGGATGACCACGATCAAAGCCGAGGTCCCGATGGCGGAGATCCTCACGTACTCGCAGGCGCTGACGTCGATGACCGGCGGGCGCGGCGACTACCACATGCACTTCCTGCGGTACGAAGAAGTTCCGACCCACATCGCGCAAAAGGTGATCGAAGGCGCGAAGAAGGAACAGGAGGAGGCCAAGGTCTGATGACCGCGAGCGAGAAGCCGCCCGCGCTCGAGCCCGAGCTCGTCAACGAGTTCGTGTTGAAGGCGCACGGCGATCTCGACACGGTGCAGCGCCTCCTCGAGCAAGCGCCGGCGCTCGTGAACTGCGCGTGGGACTGGGGTGGAGGCGACTGGGAGACCGGTCTCGGGGCAGCCTCACACGTCGGTCACCGCGAGATCGCCCTCTTCCTGCTCGACCACGGTGCGCGCATGGACATCTTTGCAGCGGCGATGCTCGGCGAGACCGAGATCGTCCAGGCGATGCTCGCCTCGACTCCAGACGCGCGCGACGCGCTCGGGCCACACGGGATTCCGCTCGTCAAGCACGCAGAAGCGGGTGGCGAGCAGGCCCGCGACGTGCTCGCCCTCTTGCAACACGCAGAGGCGACGGCCTGAGGCCGTCGCCTGCCGCTCTTTCAACTACACGCTCTGCGTCTGTTGCGATCCGCTCGGCTTGAGCCGTTCGATCAGATCGGAGACGTCGGCGAGCTCCTGTTCCAGGTCTCGCTGATACGACTCGAGCCGTTCGAGGACGTTCTCACGGTCGTACCAGCGCTGGCCGAAGCCTCGATGGTGTCGTCTGCGTCCGTGGTGCATGTTCACCTCCCTTCGTAGCGCTCCAAGAAATCGTCGATGCGGCTGCGCGAGCGCCGGAGGGCGCCGGCCCATTCGTCGAGGAGGCGCCGCCCCTCCTCGGTCAGCTCGTAGGTGCGCTTCGCGGGGCCGGGCTCGCCCGACTCCCAGCGAGAGGTGACGAGGCCGTCCTCCTCGAGCGCCCGGAGGACCCGGTAGAGGTTGCCCATGTCGACACGCGCCTCGCCGGTCAGGCTCGGCAGCGCTTCGAGGAGCTCGTAACCGTGGGTGGCGCGCTCGCGCAGCAACAGCAGCAGGGCCGGTTCGCTGAACCGCTCCACTCGGGCGCGCACGCCCCAGTGGCCGGGCCGGACCATCCGCCGGCAACGTGCTCCGCGGCCGCCCCGGGACCTCATCGCCTTCCTACATGTAAAACACACATGTGATCGACCTTAGCAACAGTTGCCCGGCGTGGAGCGTGGGCTAGGGTCCATGGCGTGGTGAGACAGGTCGCCCGACACCCAGTGAAGCGCGTGTGCGCGGTCTGCGAGCGGACGCTCCTGACCGGCGAGCGCGCGATCCGGTTCTCGCCCGACGGCGAGGAGTTCGTCGACGTGTGTCCGCTCTGTCAGGAGGTCGCGCTCGACTACGGCTGGGTCAAGGAAGGCAGCCCGACTTCCCCGACCGTTCCGAGCCAGCGCCGCAAGCGCCGGCGCGGTCTCGCGTCCCTCTTCGATCCCAGGCGACAGCCGCCGGACGATCCCGTCGTCTCCGAGCCGATTCTGCGTAGGCTCTCTGCTCCCGAACAGCAGATGGTGGAGGCGGCCGACATCTTCAACTCGAGTGACTACCGCCGCACGGTCGGCGGCATCGCGAAGAGCCTCGGCGAGCCGCGCGCCAGCATCATTCCCCTCTCGGGCGTGATGGGGGAGCTCGTCGTCACCGTCGCGTGGGACATCTCGTGGTACCAGTACCGCGTCACGCCGGAGGCCGCGCAGCCGGTCCGGCTGGCCGAGCGCGGCCACGAGCTCGGCGATCTCGACGGTGGCTACAAGCGGTGGAACGCACGGATCGAGCCGGACGGCCGGCTCGTGCCGGAGATCTCTCCCCTCTGACGCTCTGGCGCCGACCCGCGTCGGTCTTACAATCAGAGCGTGATCTATTGCGTCATCCCGCCGGAGCTCGCCGACGAGCTGTACGACAAGATGGTCGAGTACTACAAGGACAACCCGAACGTCACCGTGATCATCGACCGGCGCAAGGGGCCCGACAGGAGGAACCGCAAGGGCGCCGATGACGCAAAGTACGCGGAGCAGCGGGAGACCCGCGACCGGCGCCGCGCCCGGATCCCCGGCACCTTCCCCGAGACGGAGGGCTCCTCTGAGTAGACTCGCCCCCGTGGCATTGACGGGGACGAAGACCTTCCTGAACTACATCGGGGGCGAGTGGGTCGACTCGGCCTCCGGCGAGACCTTCGAGAGCGTCAATCCCGCGTCGGGCGACACGATCGGCACTTTCCCGCGCTCGACGCCGGAGGACGTCGACCGCGCCGTCGCGGCTGCGAAAGCGGCGTACGAGGACTGGCGCCTCGTGCCCGCGCCGAAGCGGGGCGAGATCCTCTACCGCTTCGCGAACCTCCTCATGGAGGAGAAGGAAGAGCTCACGGACCTGATGGCCCGCGAGATGGGGAAGGTCAAGGCGGAGGCGGGCGGCGACGTCCAGGAGGCGATCGACATGAGCCTCTACATGGCCGGAGAAGGCAGGCGCCTGTTCGGCCAGACGACGCCGTCGGAGCTACGCGACAAGTTCAACATGAGCGTCCGCATGCCGATCGGTGTGATCGGTGTGATCACGCCGTGGAACTTCCCGATCGCGATTCCTTCGTGGAAGATCACGCCGGCCCTGATTTCCGGGAACACGGTCGTCTTCAAGCCGGCGACCGACACGCCGCTGCTCGGTGAGCGCTTCGTCGAGCTACTCGTCGAGGCAGGCCTGCCGAGCGGCGTGATCAACATCGTGCACGGAGGCGGCGGAGCGGTCGGAGACCGCCTCGTGCGGCATCCCGACGTCCCCGTCATCACGCTCACCGGCTCGCGCGAGACCGGTGTCGAGGTGATGCGGAACGCTGCAGAGAACCTCAAGCACGTGCACCTCGAGCTCGGTGGCAAGAACGCCATCATCGTGCTCGACGACGCAGACCTCGAGCTCGCGGCCGACGGGATCGTGTGGTCCGCGTTCGGCACGTCAGGCCAGCGCTGCACGGCCGCGTCGCGTGTGATCGTGCAGGACGGCGTCTACGAGGCGCTGCAGTCCAGGCTCGTCGATGCAGCGGAGAAGCTCCGCCTCGGGCCCGGCTGGGAAGACGACACGGACGTCGGCCCGGTGATCAACTCCAAGGCGCTCGAGAAGATTCACTCGTACACGGAGATCGGCAAAGGCGAGGGCGCGAAGCTCCTGACCGGGGGCGAGGTCGCGACCGGCAACGGCTTCGAGAAGGGGAACTTCTACCGCCCGACGATCTTCGGCGACGTCGACCCGCAGATGCGCATTGCGCAGGAGGAGATCTTCGGCCCGACGACTGCGCTGATTCGCGTGCGGGACTTCGACGAGGCGATCCAAGTCTCGAACGGGATCAAGTACGGCCTCTCGTCGTCGATCTTCACACACGACGTCAACAAAGCCTTTCGCGCCATGCGCGACCTGCAGGCAGGCATCACGTACATCAATGCAGGCACGATCGGCGCCGAGGTGCACCTGCCCTTCGGCGGCACCAAGGACACGGGCAACGGCCATCGCGAGGCCGGGCAGGCCGCGCTCGACGTCTTCACGGAATGGAAATCGATCTACGTCGACTACAGCGGCAAGCTGCAGAAGGCGCAGATCGATACCGAGATCTGAACCGCAAACTCGTCGTCTTCGTTCCGCGTGAGGCGCTCGACGCCGTCCGCAGCGCCCTCTTCGACGCGGGTGCCGGGCGCATCGGTGAGTACGAGCATTGCTCCTGGTACACGCAGGGGACGGGCACGTTTCTCGGCGGGGAGGGAACGAGCCCGGCGATCGGTGAAGCCGGGCGTGAGCAGCGAGTTGCCGAGCTGCGGCTCGAGACGGTCTTCCCGGAAGAGCGGCAGGCAGATGTGATCGCGGCTCTCCGTTCGGCGCATCCGTACGAGGAGCCGGCGTTCGACGTCTATGCGCTGCTGTGAAAGCGAAGCTCTTTACGGACGGCGGCGCGCGTGGCAATCCCGGTCCGGCGGCGTACGGCTACGTGCTCGAGGCAGAGGATGGGCACGTGCTGGCGGCGCACGGCGAGGCGATCGGTCGCGCGACGAACAATGTCGCGGAGTACAGCGGCCTGGTCGCTGGCCTCGCGAAGGCCGCGGAGCTTGGCATCCGCGAGCTGGATGTGGTCTCGGACTCAGAGCTCCTCGTGAAGCAGATGCGGGGCGAATACAAGGTCAAGAACGAGGCGTTGCGTGAGCTCTGGGAGGAGGCCTCGGATCTAGAGAAGAAGCTCGGCCGCGTGCGCTATACCGCGGTGCGCCGGGCCCACAACGAGCTGGCCGACCGGCTCGTGAACGAGGCTCTGGACGCCGAAGCCTGAGGCTATACTGGCCGTCGTTCGCGGATGTAGCTCAGTTGGCTAGAGCGTCTGCTTGCCATGCAGAAGGTCGTGGGTTCGAGTCCCATCATCCGCTCTTCGCGAAGGCCCCGGAATGGGGCCTTTTTTGTTGCCGCGATTGACAGCGGCAGAGGCAGATTTCGCGCTTGGGTCAGCGCTTGGGTCAGCAAAAGCCTCGGCACGTGCTCCGGGGCCGCACAGTTCGCAGCGGAGCGTTGCTCCCGCCGCAGCGGACACCTGAATAACTGGGCGATGCAGTGCAGTGCCAGCGGCTCGCTGGGCTCACGTCCGACTGGCCGCAATCGACGCCGACGAAATGCGCGACCTTGTCGAGGATGCCTGGGCGTTTGTCGTGCCGAAACGCGTGGCGAGGAATACGCGGCATCGCGGGGTTACCACAAGCACCGTTGATTCAAAACCCCTGGCGGAGGTAAAAGTCGCACCTGGCTTTGTAATGTCTGCCACGATGTGACACGATCCACGCTGCGGCGAATGCGTTCTGTATCTCCAGATGTCGGTCGACGGGGGGAGACTTTATGAAGTCGCTAAGCACTCGCATCTTGGGACTGGTCATGGGCGTTGCAGTGGTCGCCGCAGTTGGAGCAGCTGCCAGCCGCAATGCTCAGGCGCTCCTGCCGCCTTTGCCCAACACGGTCCAGCAGTGGAACAAGATCGCCGAGGACACCGTTGTCGGGTCCGGGGCGTTCCAGGGCGAGGGCGAGGTCTACATGAGTTACACGTCGTTGGCTGTTTACGACGCGGTCGTTGCTATTCGAGGCGGGTACGAGCCGTACGGTCCTGCGATCAGTGCACCCACGGAAGCTTCACTCGATTGCGCGGTGGTCGAAGCTGCTTATCGGACGCTGCGCCATTACTTCTCGACATTCCCGGCGCTGGTGGCGAGCCTCGACGGGTACTACTCCGAAGCACTGTCACCGTCGAACTTGAACGGATGCACAGGCGATGCGGGCAAAGGAACGAGCGTCGGATTCGCGGCCGCGAACAGCATCATCGCCCTTCGCACTGGAGACGGGCGGATGACACCGGTTGGTACGACGTCGCCGTTTGAAACGAAGACGCCCGGCCCAGGAGTGTGGCGTCTTACCCCACCCCAGTTCTTGGCCCCGCAAACGCCGTGGCTCGGGTCGGTACAGCCCTTCCTGCTGAAGAGGCCGGGACAATTCCGGCCCGAACCTCCGATCCCGCTCTCCAGCAGAGAGTGGGTCCGGCAGTTCAACGAGGTCAAGGCCTATGGCGGGGCGACTAGTACGGTTCGTACGTCCGACCAGACTGCGACTGCAAGGTTCTATACGGCGAATGTGATCCGGCAGTTCAACCTGGCCGCTCGTGACCTCGCCACCGCCCGTTCGCTGGACGAACTGAAGACGGCGCGGCTGGTGGCCATGGTCAACGCCGTCAGCGCCGACGCCCTCATGTCTGTGCTCAATGCCAAGTACCGATTCCTCTTCTGGCGTCCCGTGACGGCGATCGATCCGACCTCGGTGACGGCAGACGGCTTCGGACCGGTACCTGGATTCAATGACGGCAACCCCGCGACTATTGAAGAACCTGGTTGGCGGCCACTCATCACGACGCCCAACCATCCCGAGTACCCGGCCGCCCACGGGACGAATACGTCCGCCATGGCCGAGGTCTTTAGCGAGTTCCTGGGCACCGACGACATCGATCTCGACATCCACGGCTTCGACGCCGCCGGATTCGCCGGAAACCTCGATGCGGTGCATCACTTTGACACGGCCGAGCAGCTCCGGGAGGAAGTCATCAACGCGAGACTCTGGGGCGGCATCCACTACCGCCGCTCCAGCGAGGCAGGCGTCCATCTCGGACTCAAGGTCGCGCACTACGGCCTCAAGCACGCGTTCAAACCAGTCCACTAATCCTCAAAAGTGAGGCGCGGCCGTTTCGGCCGCGCCTCACTCAAGCTCGCCTTTCCGCAATATTCCGCTAGCGCAAGCGCACGACGAGATCGCGCTGAGCCTGGGTCGCCTGCTGCCGCTGCGCCCGCATCTGAGCCGGCGGGTTTGGGACGCCGGGGAACAGCGCGTCGCCGATCGTCGGGATGAACTGCGGCGGAACACGAACATGCGTCGCCTGCTCGTAGTCGTAGACGAGGCCGATCAGCTTCGGTTCCGCCCAGCGACCGCCGATGAAGGTGATCCCGAGCGGCAGACCCGCGTCATAGCCGGCGGGCACCGTGATGTCCGCGTAGCCCGACACCGCAGCCGCAGTCGACGAGCCCACGAAGTACTCGAAGTGCCCGTTGAGGTCGCCCTCTTTTGGGTTGTCGTTCGTGGGCCATGCCGGGCCGTTGGTGAGCGCGATGATCGCGTCGAGGTGATTCGCGGCCATGAGCTGGTCGATTGCCGCCTGAACGGGCGGCGTCGTCGCCGCGCGGAGGGCAGCGCAAGCGGCGTCACGGCCGTTCGTCGCGTCGGCACCCTCGAAGACCGCATCGTTCCACGGTCCCTCGAGGTTCGGATGGGCTGCATCGAAGGCGATCAGGTCGGCGAGCGTTCGCGGGTACGGCTGGTGTGTCACCGGGTTCGTACCGTGAACGTAGTTCTGAAGGTAAGTCGCGATGTCGGTCTTGAACTCGCACGAGAGCGCTGGACCCTCGTTGACGGTCGCCGACAGGTCGATGTCGGTCGGGTCGATCACGGTCGCACCTCGGGCCTTGAGCGCGGCGATCGTGTGGTCGAGGATCGGCTCGACGACCGGACCCACCAACACCGGGTCGTAGGTGCCGGCGCGCCAGACGCCGATCCGCTTGCCCTGGAGGGCGTGATCGTTGAGGAACTGGGTGTAGTCGGTGAAGGCGTGGCCGGTCTGAGCGGCGGTCGCGTTGTCGTTCGGGTCGACGCCGGTCGCTGCGCCGAGGAGCACCGCGGCGTCGGTCACGTTGCGGGCAATCGGGCCTGCGGTGTCCTGGTTGGCGCTGATCGGGACGACGCCTGCGCGGCTCCACAGCCCGAGTGTCGGCTTGATTCCGACGTCGCCGTTGGCGCCGGACGGGCAGACGATCGAGCCGTCCGTCTCCGTGCCTACGGCTGCGACCGCGAGATCAGCAGCCGCGACGACGCCGGAGCCCGAGCTCGAGCCGCACGGGTTGCGATCGAGGACGTAGGGCATGTTCGTCTGGCCACCGACGCCGCTCCAGCCGCTCGAGGACGGGGCGGATCGGAAGTTGGCCCATTCGGACAGGTTGGCCTTGCCGATGATGATCGCGCCGGCGGCCTTCAGCTTCTGCGCGATGAACGCGTCGCCGGGCGTGCTCCCGGCAAGTGCCCAGGAGCCGGCTGTCGTCGGCATGCCGGTGGTGTCGATGTTGTCCTTGACGATGATCGGAATCCCGAGCAGCGGACGATGGTCGCCGTTTCGGCGGGCCTTGTCGGCCGCTCGTGCGTCGGCGAGGGCCGTCGGGCTGACCGTGATCACCGCGTGGAGCGTCGGGTTGAGCTGGCGAATGCGCCGGAGGTAGAAGTTCGTCAGCACGACGGAGTTCATCCGGCGCGAATTCATCAACTTCTGGAGCTGTGGGATCGTCGTCGCGTCGACGTCGATACCGGAGACCTTGGTGTTCGGCGGATTGGCCGCGAGGCCGGTCAACGCCGCGGTGCCGGATACCCCAAGCAAGAGGGCCAGCAGGGTCGTCACAACAAGGGAGCGTCGAAGTCGTCTACTCATGGCGTGACCTCCACGGAATCGGGTGGGTGGACGCTGGGATCGCAGGGTTGGAGCCCGCGATCCGGGGCTGAATCCTACAACCGTCCTGCGTGCGGAACGTTTCGCGGGTTCAATTCCCGCCGCCTCCATGAACGGCCGGAAGCGAGCGGCCTTCCTGCGTACAGGAAGGCCGCTCGCCTATGGCGTTAGTGCTTGTCGCCGCCGGGCAAGTCGTTCTCATCTGCCCAGTACGGCTCGCGGCTGCCAGCCTTCGCCAGGCCGCGGCTAACCATGTAGCCGGCACCGACGATCGCGATGTAGAGCCATGCGCGCGAGGCGGGGAATGCGTCAACATCGGCGTTGCCGTTGCCGTCACCCTGGCCGACAAGCGCCGAGGCGACGAGGATGCCCGCGACGATCCCGACCATCGCCCAAAACTCCGTCGTCTTGAGCGCGTGCTTCGTTTCGGTCGTTAGGCGTGCGATAACGCCCGAGCGCGGTGAGTTGCGCGTGCTCCGTAGAGCATCAGTAGCCATAACCAGTCCCTTCCCTTCGTATGCGGCCTAGGTCCGGGGCCAGTTGTTCGGGTCGCTATCTAACGGGGTTCAGGCGAAATCGGTTACGGCCGAGCACGCAACTCGC
>Ga0307290_10000053_pt1 | contig 41933 bp, 39 predicted proteins | sample ER_DNA_144_FD_194472 | JGI IMG/M metagenome (GOLD analysis project Ga0307290, IMG submission 194472) | Bulk soil microbial communities from the East River watershed near Crested Butte, Colorado, United States - ER_DNA_144 | ecosystem: Environmental > Terrestrial > Soil > Floodplain | place... | reverse complement strand
GGGTATCGCCCGCCTTCGGCGCTACACGGGTGAACACGCTGTCCGTCGTAAAAAAGGCCCGGCTGTCGATCACGCCCGGCACGTCCGCGGCCGTCATCGCCTCGGCGCCATAGCTGGGAACGTAGCCGCGGAACGAGGAATCACGATCGATGATCGAGGTGAGGATCGTATCGCGAATGGCGATCGAGTCGCCCGGACAGAAGTTGGGGCAGACGGCCGGCGACGTCGCGTTCTCCGTGCAGGCCCACGCCACTGCCAGCAGAACCAACCACACAAGTCGCCGCATCACCGATCCAACGTCTCCCTGGTAAAGGCATCGGGCAACAGCGCCGCCAACGTCCAGCGCTTCTCCGTGGCGGGTCCCACCGCCATCACGTCGAGATCCAGTCCAAACTCCGCGAGCAGCTGCCGGCAGGCGCCGCACGGTGCGGCCGGCGGATCCACCTCGGTCGTCACGACGATGCGCTTCAATTTGCGCGCGCCGCCTACCACCGCCGCGCCCAACGCCATCCGCTCCGCGCAGATCGTGAGCCCGTACGACGCACTTTCGACGTTGCAGCCCACGTAGACACTGCCGTCCGCCGCCTCGATGGCCGCGCCCACATGAAAGTTGCTGTAGGGCGCCCAGGCATGCTGCATCGCCGCGCGCGCTTGTTTCACGAGATCCTTCATGCCGCAACGTCTTTCAGAAACGATGTCCCCGCCGCCAGCGCCGGCAGGCCGAAGTACTCGCCCACCGTCTGACCCATGTCGGCGAACGTGCGACGCGTCCCGAGCGGCACCGGATGCACGTTGGGTCCCAGCACGAGCAGCGGCACGACTTCGCGAGAATGATCGGTCGACGGCGTCGTCGGATCGTTCCCGTGATCGGCGGTGAGCATCACCAGGTCGTCCGGCTCCAGTCGCGCCAGCAGCCGCGGGATCCACGCGTCCAGCTCTTTGAGACCCTCGTGAAACCCCGGCACGTCATTCCGGTGCCCCCATGTCTGGTCGAATTCGATCACGTTCACGAAGACGAATCCGGTGTCGAGCGTGTCGAGCGTCTCTTCGATGCGCCGGTAGGCGTCGGCGTTCGTGGGCGTGTGCTCGCTGCTGATATTCCTCCCCGCGAACAGGTCGTCCACCTTGCCGATCCCGATTCTCACGACCCCCGCGTCAGCCATGACATCCAGCAGCGTCGTTCCGGTCGGCGCAATCGAAAAATCCTTGCGATGGGGCGTCCGGCGGTAGTCCCCCGGCCTGCCTTCGAAGGGTCGCGCGATCACCCGGCTCACCGCGTCCTCGCCGATCAGCATCTCGCGCGCGACCGTGCACGCCTGGTACAGCTCGGCCAGCGGCACGGTCTGCTCGTGCGCCGCGACCTGAAAGACCGAATCGGCGGACGTATAGACGATCCAATTCCCCGTCCGCTGATGCTCCGCGCCGAGCTCGTCGATGATCGCGGTCCCGGAGGCAGCCTTGTTGCCCAGCCAACCGCGTCCGGTGCACCGCGCGAACTCGTTCACCAACGAAACAGGAAACCCGCGCGGGTACGTGCGAAACGCTTTCTTCAGCAGCACGCCGCAGATTTCCCAATGACCGGTCGTACTGTCTTTCCCCGCCGACGCGGGCTGAGCTATCCCGTGGGCTGCTGTGGGGCTGACCCCGGGCGCAAGCCCGGGGATCACGAAACCTTCCCGGCATTTTCCTAATCCAAGCCGCTCCAGATTAGGAAGCGTCAGCCCACCCACGGCGCGGGCGACGTTGCCCAACGTGTCCGACCCCGCATCGCCGTACTCAGCCGTATCCGGCGCGGGCCCGGCGCCGAGTCCATCCAGGACGATGATCGCCGCACGGCCCGTTCCGTATTTCACACCGGGACTCGCGCGAGGCGCTGTCCCAGTCCGGTCAGGAATTCGTGCTGCACCTCACCACTCCAATCGGCGACCTCTTTCAACGTGATGCGCTGCTTGGCGTCTTCGCCCACAATGGTCGCGATATCGCCGACCTGGACTTCCAGCGGTCCCGTCTCGACCAGGGTCATGTCCATCTGGACGAGACCAACGATCGGACAACGCTTGCCACGCAGCAGCACGGCACCTCCGCCACTCGCAGCGGTCCGCCGCAGCCCATCGGCGTAGCCGCACCGCAGCGTCGCGATCACGGTGTCCCGTTGCGCGGTCCAGCTCGCGTCGTAGCTCGCGGTCTCTCCCTTTTTCATCCGCCGCACGCTCAGCACTCTGGCTCTCAGGCTCACGACTGGTCGCGGCGGTGTCAAATCGTCGGCCGAGACGCCGCCGTACAGGAAGATCCCTGGCCGTACCAGATCGAGCGCGAACGGCGGGCCCCGCAGCGCGGCGGCGCTGTTCGCGGCGTGCAGCAGCGCGGGCCGCCGCGGCAGGCGCGCGACCGCGCCAAGAAACCGTTCGAGCTGCGTCTCCGATGATCCATCCCGCCGCTCGGCGGAGTGGAAATGCGTGTAGCACCCCTCGAGCGACGGCGTATCCACTGCTTCGCCGAGCTCGTCGATCTCATCCCAGCGCACACCGGCGCGTCCCATCCCCGTATCGATCTCGATATGGAAAGGACGCTCGCCGCGCGTGGTCCATTCGAGGATGCTGCCGGCGTCGCCGAGCGCCGGGGTCAACTGCAGGCGGTCGTACTCGTCGAACAATCGTGCGCGCGCAGGCATAAAGACGAGGATCGGCCGGGTGATGCCGGCCGCGCGCAGCTCGGCACCTTCTTCGATCGTCGCGACGCCGTAGCCCCAGGGATCGAGCGGCTCGAGGGCCTTAGAGACTAAGACGGCTCCGACCCCGTACGCATTGGCTTTTACGACAGGGAGGAGCCGAGTGCCTGCTATCTTTGCTACTGTTCGGGCGTTGTCGACGAGGGCTTCCACGTCCACTTCCACCCAGGCCTCGCCCTTCGTTGACACGCTCACTGGCGCGGGTATGATACCCCGCCCGGAGGCTAAATGCAAGGCGATTCAGCGCTTGGACGTGCTCTGGGACTCGTGCGCGAGTTGCGACAGCGGTGCCCATGGGACCGCGCGCAAACTCCGCAAACGCTCCGTCCCTATCTGGTCGAGGAAGCGCTCGAGCTCGACCAGGCCATTCAGACCGACGATCCCGCGGCGATGCGCGACGAGCTCGGCGATCTACTGCTGCATCTCGCGTTTCAGATCGTAATCGCGGAAGAGCGATCGCAATTCAACGCGGAAGTCGTCACGCGCACGCTCGAGGAGAAGATGTGGCGGCGCCATCCGAATCTTTTCGGCGCGGGCGGCGGCAGCCGGGATGATCACGCCGGCTGGGAGCTGGTCAAACGGCGCGAGCCTCGCGCGGGCGGTAAGCGCAGCACGCTCGCCGGCTTGCCCCCGACACTCCCTCCCCTGCTGATGGCCTACCGGCTGCAGGAGCGCGCCGCGGGGATCGGGTTCGACTGGCCGGATGTGAACGGCCCGCTGGCAAAGGTGAAGGAAGAGACGGCGGAGCTGGAGAAGGAGCAGCGTGGGGGGCGCAGAGAGCAGATCGAAGAGGAGGTTGGCGACTTGTTGTTCGCTGCGGTGAATCTGGCGCGCAAACACGGGATCGAAGCTGGTCAGGCGCTCGAGCGCGCGAATTTGAAATTCCAGCAGCGATTCGAGAAGGTCGAGAAGCTCGCCGAGGAGCGCGGCCTCGAGATGGGCCGCGCGTCGCTCGAACAGCTCGACAAGTTGTGGGACGAGGTGAAGCAAAAGCGCTAGTCCGCGTCGTTATCGCTCGCTCCGGTCTGGAATCTGGCCCCAATGGGCAAACGCGTTGATGCCCGGGGGAAAGGTCAGTTGCCTCTCACCGGTACCATCGGAGTTCATCACAAAGAGCTGGAAACTTCCGGGCCCAGCTACCCGTCGATGGAATACAATCTGCGAGCCGTCGGGCGACCACGTTGGCGTGAGCTCGGCTACGGCGTTGTTGGTCAGTCTCGTCAGATGGCTCCCGTCCGCGTTGATCACACAGAGCTCGAACGAGGGAAACGGCCCACCCGCGACGGGGGCGCCTCGCCGGCAAGCGAAGAGAATACGCGCGCCGTCCGGCGACCAGTTGGGACTGCGCTCCTCTTCGGCATTGCTGGTCAGGCGCGTGGGCGTGCCACTTCCATCCGCGTTGATGACGTAGATCTCGGCGGTGACGTGGTTGTCCGAACCGTCGGTGACGAGGTGGCTCGTGAACGCAATCGTTTTGCCGTCGGGCGACCAGTCCGGGTCGTCGTCAACCGCCGCAGGATTACGCGTGATGTTGCCGACCCGTTCCGTGGACGAGGTAGTCATCGACGTCCATGATCCAGATGTCGCTGTCGGTTGTCGCGGCGCCCGGGTTGTTGCTGATGGGTTGGCCGCGGCCGGAGGCGGAAGCGTGAAAGGCGATCATCTTCCCGTCCGGTGACCAGGTAGCCGAGCTACCCCGCACCAGCGCCGTCTGATGCGCGCCATCCGCGTCCATGACAAACAAATCGGATGTGTTGAACGGCTCGGCGTCCGTCCGCGACCGGTTGCTGTCGAAGACGATCCGGCGCCCATCCGGCGACAAGGCGGGGAATCCGTCGTAGATCGCGTTCTCGGTAAGGCGTCGCGCGTGCGTGCCATCCCCATCCATCAAGTAGATCTCGGCCGCGCTGAACAGGCGCACGGCGTCGCCGGCCGTGAGCGTTGTATCGTGGCGCGTGCTGACGAATGCGATGGTGGAACGCGGTGCCTGCCCCGCGGTGACGAGCGACGCGACCAGTGCGGCCAGGTCTCCAAGCTTCATTCGCCCTCGACATTCAGGTCGTAAAGGGAATGCGGAGCGGCAGCGCACGGCTTGCCCTTCGGGTCCTCCGTGAGCCGAATCCGCACCGTATCCCCAGGTTCGCCCACCAAGTCTTCTGCGGCTCGCTGGTAGCCTGGAGCGTCGACGCACCATGCCCACACCCAGGGCGCCTCGGCGTCCGGAATGAAAACCATGAACCAGTGCCACTCCGATTCGCGTTCGAGATGCCCGCGCCCGAGGGAATCGAGCGGGATCGGCGCGCGTTCCCGGATCGACTGGCCGACAATGTTGGCGGAATACACCGTGAGGCGTGCTCCCCAGATCGCGTGACCGTGCAAGTCATGGACGCGGAATGCGACGGCAGGACGCTTGAGATGCGTGTGGGGAATCGGCAAACAGGCGCCGAGCGCCTGGCCAATCAGCATGAGAGCAGCTGCGCGTGCCGGACCGGCGGTCATGTGGGTGGTGGGTGGCGTGCCTACGCTCGACCTTCTATGCGCCTGCTAATCACTTCCGCTGCACGATCCGCGAGATCCAGCACGGTACCGACCGCCACGCGAATGGCTCGCACCAAATCCGCGAGCGCCGGCGGACGGTGCTCCGACACCTCCGGATGACGTTCAGGACTCGGGACAGGGACCGGAGCCGGCACAGGCGGCTGTGCTTCGTCGCTGGCCGGGCTTTTCCGCTTCCGCGGGCTCTTTCCTTTACTCATCGCTCACGCTCGATCGAATGGTGTGCGCCTGAGGTAGGGCGCCAAGAATGGTCACAATGGAAATGCTACCCCACATGCCCGACGGCGGCAGTTGGTGGGTTGTGTCAGGCCTATAAAGAGAAACGCTCCCATCAACGCGAGAGTGAGGATAACGATTCTGAGCTACTAGGGTGTGCGGCCGAGACTCGAACCCGGGATCCCGGTCCGGCGCCCTCTTCCATCGTGGGAGTTGAACCCACCGCGCGCAGGCCTCCGGTAGTAATCCAACCACCCGCACACCCACATCTCAGCAGCGCGTCGCAGCGAGACGCTTTCAGGAGGCGGCAGGCGGATCGAGACGACGAGCCCACACCGCCACGTAGCGAAAGCTCTCCTGATCAGTCCGCACGTACTCGACCTCAACCCGGTCGCCAGCCGTAAGGCTGCGGAACCCTTCCATCTCTCTGATATGGGCAAAGTGGCACCAGATATCCCAGGGCGCGGTCACCTCACTCGCAATGACGCCGTGACCCTTCTCGTCGCGCCAATACTTCACGATCCCAATGGTCCTGGCGATCGTGCCGATTGGCTCTCGTGGCATACCTGCTGCCTCTCGTGCAAGCTCATCTGGACGCTTCGGCCGATTCATTTCGCCTGTACCCTCAGTCCTTGTACGGATCGAACTCATCCGCCCCAGCCATGACCACGATCAGCGGCCGGAGCGTATGCAACACCTCGACGGTCGCACCCTGCGCCTCGAGGACGTCGGGCAACCGGCGATACACGTGCGGGCTCTCGTCCGTGCCGCCGCCGCGCAGCAACACGCCCTTCTTCTGCACCCATTCGTGCATCATCTCGCGCGAGACCGCGCCTTCCTTGATCACCTTGCCGCGGCGGCGCTTGCCCGCGGCCGCCGTGCGGCTCATGACCCGCCCTGCCCCATGCACAGTCGAGTACAGCGCGCGGGCCTGCAGCTCCCGCGTCGCCGTATCGGCCGGCGTGGCGCCCTGCAGAATCACGGCGTTGTCGCCCATCGAGCCACCGACAAAACCCTTCTGCCCCGGAAACGCCGGCGTGGCACCCTTGCGGATGACATACAACTGCTCGCCGCCGTGTTCCTCGAGCCACGCGAAGTTGTGATGGTTGTGCACCAGCTCCACTTCACGCCCGCCGAGCAGCGATACGACCTTGCGCGCGACCCACTCACGGCCGGCGTAGGCGTAGCGGCCGGCCAGATTCATGAGCTGCCAGTACGCGTCGCCAATGGGCGCGTGAACGTCGAGCAGCGCCTCTCGCTCAGGCGCGCGCTCGCCCCACTGCTTGTTCTGCGACAGCGCGAGAAAACCGTGCGCCACGCCGTAGCCGAAGCCCCGCGAGCCGAAGTGCACGCCCACCCAGATGTCGTCCTGCTCATCGGCGAAGACGTCGACGTAGTGATTCCCACTGCCCACCGTGCCGAGCTGTTCGCGCCCCTTGGCGCGCAGGCGGTCGCGCTCGTGCTTGTCCGGCACCGCGTCCCACGCCGGGTCCTCAAACAGCGGGTCGTCCGTCGGCGCGTCGTCGGAACGGTTCCGGAGACCCACCCCGAACGACAGCGACGCCTGAATCTCATCGGCCAGCTCGCGCAGCCGTCCCTGGACCTGGGGAAGCGTCCGATCGGTGCGGATCGCGGCGTTGCCGCAGGCGATGTCGAATCCCACACCGACGACGGAGACCTTGTCGCGGTAGGCGGCGACGCCGCCGATGGGCATGACATAGCCCAGGTGCCCGTCCGCCATGAGCGCCGCACGCTCGGCGCGGCTCGCGACGTCCCGGAGTTGTTCGAGGGTGTTGGGCTCGTGCGATCCGAAGACTGCGGGCTCTACGGCCACAGCCGGTACAACGTCCGCGGGAACGCGATCGCTTCCCGGATGTGCGGGATGCCGCAGATCCAGGCGACGGTCCGCTCGACCCCAAGTCCAAACCCCGAATGCACGAACGTGCCGTACTTACGGAGATCCAGATACCAGGAGTACGCCTCTTCCGGCAACTTCTCGGCGCGAATGCGCGCGAGCAGCTTGTCGTAATCGTCCTCACGCTGGCTGCCACCGATGATCTCGCCGTAGCCCTCAGGCGCGAGGCAGTCGTTGTTGAGCACGGTCCGCGGATCGGCCGGGTTCTCCTTCATATAGAAAGCCTTCACGCCCTTCGGGTAGTTGTAGACGAAGACCGGCCGGTCGTACTGCTTCGCGAGCGTGGTCTCGTCCTCTCCGCCCAGGTCGCGGCCCCACTCCATGGCGGTGCCGAGGCTCTTGAGCCGCTCGACGGCGTCGGTATACGAGATGCGGTGGAACGGCGGCTGCACGCGCTCGAGCGGCGCCAGATCGCGCCCCAGCTCGGCGAGGTCCGGCTTGCGCCGCTCCAGGCAGCGGCCCACGATGTACGAAACGAAATCCTCCTGCAGCCGCATGTTGGCGTCCGAATCGTTCCATGCGACTTCAGGCTCGACCATCCAGAACTCCGTCAGGTGCCGGCGCGTCTTCGACTTCTCGGCGCGGAACGTCGGGCCGAAACAGTAGACCTTGCCGAGCGCCGCGGCGGCGGCCTCCACGTACAGCTGGCCGGTCTGCGCGAGAGAGGCCTTCCCCAGATCGAAATAGTCCAGGGAGAACAGCGTGCCCGCGTGCTCGCCGATCGAGCCGGTGAGGATCGGCGTGTCGACGAGCGTGAAATGGCGCTCCTGAAAGAAGTCGCGAATCGCCTGCACGACTTCGTGGCGGACCCGCGCGATCGCGACCTGCTGCTTGGAGCGCAGCCACAAATGGCGGTGCTCGAACAGGAATGCGATCCCGTGTTCTTTCGGCGTGATCGGAAACTCGGGGCTCGGTCCGATGATCTTCAGGTCCGACGTCTGCAGCTCGACGCCGCCCGGTGCGCGCGCATCCGGCCGCACGCTGCCCGTCACCTCGAGCGAAGTCTCCTGAGTAAGTTTCCCGAACGCGTCCCAGACTTCCGGCGACACATCTTTTTTGGAGATGACTGCTTGCAGATAGCCCGTGCCGTCGCGCACCACGACGAACGCGATCTTCCCGCTGGAGCGGGTCGTCGCGACCCAGCCGCGCACGGAGACCGTTTGGCCGGCGTGCCGCGGAAGCTGTTCGATCCAATGACGTTCGGGCATAGGCGCGGCATACTAGTGGCGAGCCTTTTCAGTGTCAACGCGATCGCGACGGCCTGCGCGCCGGCCATGAAAACGGGCCCAGTGCGCCAGGAATCTGGCTGGTCCGCCTACCTGGGCAACCAGCGCCACGATGCGGGCGCGCGCGAGACACTGAACCCCGATCCCCGGCCGCTGTGGCACGTGACGATGGGACGCGGCGTGCGCGGCAGTCCCGCGCTGGGAGAAAGCGTGATCGCCGTCGGCACCGCCGACCGCAACCTCGTGCTCGTCGATCGCGCGAGCGGCGACGTGTTGTGGCGGTCGCACCTCGACGGGAGCGTCCGCGCCGGCCCGCTCCTCGACGAAGACCGGCTCTACGTCGCCACCGAGTCACAGCCCCAGGGCCGCGTCTACGCGATCCGTTTGCGCGATGGCCGCCAGCTGTGGCGTGCGCAGGCGGGAAGCGTCACAGCCCCACTCGCGTTCGACGGCGAGGGGCTCTACGCCGGTACTGAAGACGGCATGGTGCTCCGCCTCGAGCCCGAGCACGGCACGGTGCGGTGGCGCCGTCCGCTCAGCGGTGCGGTGCGGGCCGGACCACTCGTCACGGCGACCGGACTGGTCGTGGCCACGACGAATGACACTCTCTATTCGATCGATCGCGAAACGGGGTCGGTGCGGGCGCAATTGTCGCTCCCCGGCGCGGTGCTCGCGACGCCCGCGACCGATGGGCACCGCATCTATCTGGCCACGACGAACGGCCGGATCGTCGCCGTCGATCTCGCGTCGTGGAGCGTGACCTGGGACCGCCCGGCTGGTGATGCGGTGTACGGCGCGCCCGCGCTCATCGCCGATACGCTGTTCGTGCTCGCGCGCGACGGCCGGCTCTGGATGATCCCGGTCGACGCACCTGATGCCGCGACGAGTCACACGCTCGACATCGTCGCCACCGCGGGGCCGACGCCGTTGGCGTCCGGCGTCCTCGTCGGCAGCGTGAGCGGCGAGGTGCTGCTGGTCGATCCACGGAGCGGAGCGATTCGCTGGCGGGCACAAGTCGCCGGCCCGATCGAGGAGCCGCCGCTGGTCCGCGACCGGCTGGTGGTGGTGGTCGCCGGGCGCGGCAATATTCATACGTATCGATGACGCACTCGACGATTCTTTGTGCGTTGTTACTCTGCGGAGCTGCCCCGAAACTTTCGGCGCAGTATCTCGATACACGTCGGCATGTCTGCACGTCGCACGAGACGGCTTCATCGTGCCGACGTGCGGACGTGCCTCGTGCATCCTTCCAGCGCGCCGCGGTGCATCATGGTAAGTGGCTCACCGCCGCCAGCGTCGTAGCGCTGATAGTCGTCGCCGAGCGAGAGCACAGCAATTCCCGCCGTGAGTGGAATGCGCTGCTCGACATCTGCCGCTCCGCGCAGGACGCGTGCGCGCTCGGTACCGACGGGCGCTACGTGCGGAGCGACGCCGAGCAGCTGTATCAGCGCTCGCGCGCCTTCGACCGGCGGGCGAATCGCTGGCTGCTGGGCGCGCAGGCCAGTCTCCTCGCCACCACGGCCCTGTTCATTATTGACCTGCATCCGGGGCGAGGGCCGGAGAATATCCCCTTCCCTGCAAACCGGATTGAGGTTGGGGTACGGCTCCCCTTCTAGAAGCTATTGGCTATTGGCTATGGGCTATCGGGTTGCGCCACCCAATAGCCGATAGCCCGTAGCTTTTACCCAACGCGAAAGAGCTCGAATCCGCGCTCATATCGAGTAACGATCCGCTCTCTATAGGCCGAGTGCTCGCGCCGTTCGAGGGCGGGATCGGTGGCGATCATTGCGGCGGCGGCGGTGCGCGCGGCGTCGAGCAACGGCAGGTCTGTTTCGAGATTCGCATAACGGAGCGGCACGCCGCCCGATTGCCGGGCACCCGCGAGCTCGCCCATGCCGCGCTCGTGCAAATCCAGCTCGGCGATCTTGAAGCCGTCCGTCGTTTCGCACAACGCCTGCAGCCGCGGCGCGGCCTCGGGGGAATCGGAGAGCAGGATGCAGTGGCTGGCCGCCGCGCCGCGCCCCACGCGGCCCCGCAGCTGGTGCAGCTGCGCAAGTCCGAAGCGCTCGGCATGCTCGATGAGCATCACCGTGGCGTTCGCGACGTCGATACCAACTTCGATCACAGTCGTGGCCACCAGGATCTGCACTGTGTTGTCCCGAAACGCGCGCATCGTGGCGTCACGCTCGTCGGCTTTCATCTTTCCATGCACCAATCCGACGCGGAATTCGGCGAACGTCTTTTCGAGCTTGCCGGCCATGGTCGTGGCTGCCTTGAGGTCGGCGCGCTCGGATTCGTCGATCACCGGATAGATCACGTACGCCTGCCGTCCCGCGGCACACTCGCTGCGGAGAAAATCGTAGATCTTCGATCGCGCGGCGTCGGTGCGGAGCGCCGTCTTGACTGTGCCGCGGCCCGGCGGCCGCTCGCGCAGCTGCGTGACGTCGAGATCGCCATACAGGGTGAGGGCGAGGGATCGGGGAATCGGTGTGGCGGTCAGGAGCAGGACGTCGGGGGCGTCGCCCTTCTCCACCAGCGCGGCGCGCTGCTCGACGCCGAATCGATGCTGCTCGTCGATCACCGCGAGGCCCAGCCGACGGAACGTGACCGACTCCTGAATCAGCGCGTGAGTGCCGACGACGATTCTGGGCGCACCACTCGCGATACGCTCCCGCACGGCGGACTTCTCCGCCGCACTCATGCGGCCGAGCAGCAGCTCCGGGCGAATCGCGAGCGGCTCGAGCAGTCGCGTCAGCGTCGCCCCATGCTGCTCCGCCAAGAGCTCGGTCGGCGCCATGATCGCGGCCTGATAATCGTTCTCGGCCGCAAGCAACATCGCGAACAGCGCGACGACGGTCTTCCCCGTCCCGACATCGCCCATCAGCAGCCGGTGCATTCGCAGCGGCGCGGTCATATCGCCACTGATCTCACGGATCGCGTGGCGCTGATCGCCGGTGAGCTCGAATGGAAGATTCTCTCTGAGCTTTGTGGTGAGCTCGCGTTTGAGCTGGAACGTAATGCCTGCCCTCGCTCGCTTCGCGAGGTGCCGGGCGCGCGCCTGCACCAGCTGCTGATCGAACAGCTCGTCGAACGCGAGACGGCGTCGCCCCAGCTCGGCATCCTCGACCTTTTTGGGGCGATGCATCAATTCCAGCGCGGGTCGCAACTCGATCAGATTGTGTGTGGCACGGAACGCGGGCGGATGCGGATCGGCGACGAGCGCCAGGAGCTCGTCCAAGTGTTGCTGCACCAGGGCGCGAATCTGCCGATGTGTCAGGCCTTCCGTGGCTGGATAAACGGGGAGTACGAGTCCCGGGTCCCCAGTCCCTTCGCCTTCATCCGGCTCGGCCAGCACGATGAATTCACGCGGTACGATCTGTTTGCCGTGGTAGTAGCGCACTGGTCCGGTCACCAGCAACAACTGTCCCTTCTTGATCTGCCGCTCGAGAAACGGCCGCCCAGGCCAGGCGCACTCGAGCAGTCCGCTGTCGTCCTTCAATACGGCGCGAAACACGCGCAGTCCCCGCCGAGTGGGCAGCACACCGGTGCTGACGACGCGGCCGACGCACGTTACGTCTTGTCCGATCCCGGCTCGCGCGAGGGGCATGACGGTCGTGGCGTCGAGATATCGATGGGGCACGTGATAGAGAAGATCGCCGACGGTACGGATGCCGAGTCGCTGCAGGGCTTCCGCGCGCTTCGGGCCGACGCCTTTGAGAAACTTGACCGGTGAGCCGAGCTGCAGCTTCAATCGGAGACCAGGCGGTGAGCAAAGCTGACGGGATCGAAGAGCTCGAGGTCGTCCAGCGTTTCACCAGTCCCGAGGAATCGGATCGGCACCGGTACTGCGCGGCGCAGTGCCACGACGCTCCCACCCTTGGCTGTGCCGTCCAGCTTCGTGATCACGAGTCCCGTGAGCGGCACCGCCGCCGCGAACGCCTCCGCCTGGCGAACCGCGTTCTGTCCTACCGTGGCGTCGAGCACGAGCAGCGATTCGTGGGGCGCCCCGGACCGCTGCTTTCCCACGACCCGCACGACCTTCTTCAGCTCCTCGCGCAGACGCTCATCGGTGTGGAGCCGACCGGCGGTATCGACGAGCACGGTGTCGATGCCCCGCGTCGTGGCCGCCTCGACAGCATCGAACGCGACCGCGGCAGGATCACCCCGTTGCGATGCGCCTACGAACGGCGCGCCGAGGCGGTCGGCCCAGACTTTGAGCTGCTCGGTGGCGCCCGCGCGGAACGTGTCGGCGGCCGCCAGTAACACGGTCCGGCCTTCGGTCTGGAGCCGCTTCGCGAGCTTCGCGACCGACGTCGTCTTCCCGGTGCCGTTGACGCCAAATACCAGAATCACGGTCGGGGGCTCCGGCGCGCGCATCAGCGGCGCCGCGGCCGCACCAAGCTGCTCGACGACGATGCGCTCGAGACTCGCCTGGTCGACCGTATCGGCACGACTCAGCCGCTCCACCGTGTCGTTCGTCGCGGCAACGCCGAAATCCGCTTCGACCAGCATGCGCTGCACTTCTTCGAGCGCGACGGTGTGCACCGCGCCGCCGGTAAAGAAGCGGCCCACCTTTTTCCACAGGCGCATCACGGAAGTCCCTGGCGCCGGCGCAACGCCCATTCCGTCGCCAGTGCCGCGATCGCGATGACAAACAGCCACCAGCGGTCCCGCAGACCGATGGACGCGACCCGCGCGGTCGCCTCACCAGGCTGCGCCGTGAGTGCCGGTACACGCGGCAGCCACTCATCGGAGTAGGTCTCGACCGCCACGACGCCATGTTCCGGCCCGCCGCTCAGCGCGTAGCGGTACACACCAGGGGGAAGCAGCAGCTCGGCGCGACCCGCGGGATCGAAGCGCAGCGTGTCGGTACGCGTCGTGTCGTTGCTACGCAGGGTGATGGCGAGTGCGCGCGCGCTATCCGGCGATGTCCAGTGCCACACGATCGGCACGCCATTGGGGGACTCGAGCGCCACCGGAGCCGCCCGCTCCCTGCGCCCCGCTCCCCGCTCCCCCAATAACCAGTCCACCAGCGCCGCCACGACACTGCGGTATCCCTCTTGAGCGGCACCCCCGCGAAACGCCCAGCGCCACAGTCCCGCCGCTGTGACGGTGGCGATGCGCTGTCCGTTCCGCTCCTGGAGCGTGACGATCGGGCGTGCGGGCCCCCGCCGCGCCAAGCGGGCCGCGAGCGCGACAGTCGCCGCAGTCGAATCATGGGCCTGCACCACAACCGCCGTCGCGGGCGGTAACGAATCCCACAGCACTCCTGCGAGTGCAGCGGTGAACGGTGAGGACAGCGGCCGCTCGACGTACCAGTCCCCGGGTTGACCGTTCGTCGGCCACAGCAACACGGCAGGCGATCCACCGGCGAATGCCCGCGCGCGCTCCGGATCGCCCATGGCAACCACGAGCCGCGCGCTTGCCGCGGCGCTGGCCAGCACGCCGGTCGGGACCGGCACGAGTGTCGCGCCGTCGCGCCAGCGTCCCGCCTCCGTCTCGACGAACACCTTCACCGGCACTCGCGCGACGTCGTTCAGCGTGCGGGCAAGGAAGGGCGCTTCCCAGTCGGGCGGGGAGGCGAAGATGACGGCGGCGGGCGCGAGGCTGACGTCGATCGCGTAAAGACGGGAGTTGTCACGAGGTTCGTCATCACCGACCGCATCCAGGCGGACCTCAAAAATCTGCCATCCGGGACGGGGGACGTGGGACGCGGGGAGGGTGATCTCGGTGGTGAGCACACCACTGTCGGGAAGCGTCACTGCTTGCGTGGCGAGTCGCTGGCCTTCTACGGATACGTGAATACTAGCCTTACCCGTCCCCCTCCCCCCGTCCCTCGTCCCCGCCGTTCCGTAACTCACCTTGAGCCGGATCGTGTCGGTTCGCGTCACGTGCCGCGTGCCCTCGACGCTCGCAACATACGCATCGACGAATGGCGCGCGGGGCTGCACGATGACGCGGGGCCGGCGCAATAGATCGGCCGGGATGCCGGCCAGGTCATCGACTTCACCATCGGTCACCACGACGACCTCGCCGGCCCTGCCAGCGGCAGCTTCGAGCGCGGGAGCGAGGTGACTGGCGCCGGCCGCGGGCGGTGTGGTGTCGAACGCGGTGACGGTGGTGCCGAAGCGCCACACCACCGCGCGCCGCCGGGCAAAGCCGCGCGCGGTGTCCAGCGCGGCCCGCCAGGGTGCGCCCGTCATACTGAGCGACGCGTCGAGGAGCACGAGGGGCTGATCGCCGGCGGGCAGCAGGCGCGAGCTGGCGGGATTCCAGAGCAGCAGTATCAACGCCAAGACGGCCACGCCGCGCAGTATCAGGAGAGACATGCGAGCGCCTCGGCGATGGTGAACTTGGCGTCGTACAAGGCCCGCCCCACGCAGGCTCCCGCGAGCCGTGCCGCGCGCGCCGCGCGCAGGTCATCGAGCGAGCCGACCCCGCCCGAGACGATCACGTCGAGACCGAGCGCGCTGAGCTGCTTGGCACCATCGATGTCGGGACCTGTCAGCTTGCCGTCGCGCGTGACCTCGTTGTAAATGATCGTGCGGATGCCGAGTCCCGACACTCGCCGCGCGAGCTCCTGCGCGGTCAGGTCGAGAATGTCGGCCGTGCCTCGCGGCGCGACGCGGCCATCCTTCGCGTCGATGCCGACGGCGAGTCGCGTCGTCCCGTGGCGCGCGACGAGCCGCTCGACGAGCGCGCCGTCCACCGCGCCGCGCGGGCCGATGACGACACGGGTGGCGCCGAGCGTGAACATCTGATCGATGTCGCGCTCGCGAAACAGGCCGCCACCGACCTGGACCTTCACGCTGGCCGCCTGGAGCACCGCGCTGATGAGCATGTGATTGTCCGGGCGCCCGTACGCGCGGTCCATGTCGACCAGATGGATCCAGCGCGTGCCGGAGCGCGTGAATGCGTCGAGGGCCGCGAGCGGCTCGGCCATGGCGCCGTGGGCGCGTGCCACGCGCCCGCCTTCTATGTCGACGGCGGGATAGAGCTCCACGGAGTGGAGCTAGTCTTCGCGGGCCGCGGCGGCGGCGCCGAGCGCCGGTGTCGCGGCGGGCACACCAGTGGGCTCAAGCTCGGCGAGGAGCTGCGCGCGGACGGTATCGAAGGACGACTTCAACTTCGCCGGCACGGGCTCGCCGGCTCCGGCGTCCTTGCGCTGCGGATTCGTCGGCCGCCCGTTCACCAGGAACTCGTAGTGCAAATGCGGACCCGTCGAGAGTCCCGTCGAGCCGACGTACCCGATCGTTTGCTCCTGTCTGATGCCCTGCCCCACATGCACGCCGACGGCGAACCTCGACAGATGTCCGTAGCGCGTGCGAATGCCGTTGGCGTGGCGGATTTCGATCAGATTGCCGTACCCGCCATTGCGGCCCGCTTCGGTGACGATCCCGTCCGCCGTGGCGCGCACGGGAGTCCCGTACGAGGCCGCGTAGTCGGTTCCCTCGTGTGTTCTCCAACGCCTGAGAATGGGATGGAAGCGCCCGCCGAATCGGCTCGAGATATGGCTGAAGCGCAGCGGCGCGCGCAGGAACGCGCGGCGCAGCGACCGGCCGCGGTCGTCGTAGAACCCGCCCTGGCCGTTCGCGCCATCGAACGCGAAGGCGAAGCTAGGAGAGCCGGCCACGTCGACCCGCGCGGCGAGAATGCGGCGGAACCGCTTCTCGCCGTCGGGCGATTGGAGCCGCTCGATCAGGACTTCGACGCGATCTCCGGGTCGCAGATCGCGCGTGAAGTCGATTTCCCAGTCATAGACGTCGGCAATTGCCCACGCGAGCGCGACACGCTGGCGGACCGGAAGGAAGGAATCGGGGATCGCCGCGTCGAGGGCGTCGTACAGATTCGATTGAATGACGGCGGTGGTGCGAAGCCGCTCCGCTGCCCAGGGGATTTCTTCGACCGTCTCGGTCCAACCGGAGTCCCCCGGGAGCCGGTCCATCACCAGACGCGTTTCGGGGGCGAGCCGCACGCCGAGGCGACTGGCGACGGGGGCGCCCTTCACGCGGCGCAGCTGGAAGATCAGTCCCGGCTGCATGCGCCGGGGATTGAGTGTGTGCGTGACTTTCATGAATGCGACGTACTCGCGGCCGGTGATCCCACCCCGTGCCAGCACGTCGGAAAACACTTGACCGCGTCGGAGGGTATCGGCCCACTCGTCGTAGGCGCTCGTCACCACGATCGGCAGCGCGACGGGAATCTTGCGCGACGGCCATGCTTCATGCGCAGCCCAGACCAGCATACCAGCGGCGAGCGCGCCTGCAGCAACGTAATGACTCGCCCGCGACGTCATCAGTCCATCTGTCTCCGAATGAAGGTCGGTATTTCCATTTCGTTCAGCTCAGGATTCAGCGGCGCCTGGGCGGGTCCGCGTTTGGGCGCGACTTCGGACGGCTTCGCAAATCCCGGAGGCGGCATCGGCGTCGGCCGCGCCGCGCGATCGCGGAACGGCAGCACACCCGCCGCGGGCCGCTGCACTCCCGCCAGCGCATCCGCCATGGCGCCGGTCTTGTCGAACCCCGTCGCAATGACCGTAATCCGCACTTCCCCGTGCATCGCGGGATCGTTCACCGCGCCGAAGATGATCTCGGCCTCGTCCCCCGCGGCGTCGTGAATCGCCTCGCTGATCTGCGTCACTTCCCCGAGCGTCAAGTCTTCGCCGCCCGTGATGTTGATGAGCACGGCCGTCGCGCCGGCGATCGAGATGTTGTCGAGCAACGGGCTCGAAATCGCCTGCTGGGCCGCTTCCATCGCCCGGTTCTCGCCGCGCCCCTGGCCCGTCCCCATCAGTGCCGCCCCGCCATTCTGCATCACGGTGCGGACGTCCGCAAAATCTACATTGACGAGACCGGTGACACAGATGAGCGCCGAAATGCCCTGCGTGGCGTGCAGCAACACCTCGTCCGCTTTCTTCAAGGCGTCCTGGAACGGAATGCCCTTCCCGACGACCGCGAGCAGGCGCTCGTTGGGCACGACGATCATCGTATCGACGTGCTTGCGCATCTCGGCGATGCCCATCTCCGCCTGACGCATGCGCTTGCGGCCCTCGAACAGGAACGGCTTGGTGCAGATGCCGATCGTCAGGGCGCCGAGATCACGGGCGACCTGCGAGATGATCGGCGCCGCGCCGGTGCCGGTGCCGCCGCCCATGCCGCAGGTGACGAACACGAGATCGGCGCCCTGGAGTGAATGCAGTACTTCGTCGCGGTTTTCCTCGATCGCCTGCCGGCCGATCTCGGGCCGCGCGCCGGCGCCGAGCCCGCGCGTCAGCTTCTTGCCGATCTGCACTTTGACATCGGCTTTGTTGTTGAGGAGCGCCTGCGCATCGGTGTTCACCGAGATGAACTCGACTCCGCTCACGTGCTCGTCGATCATCCGGTTGAGGGCATTGCCGCCGCCCCCGCCGACGCCGACAACTTTCATCCGCGCGTTCTGCGTAACGGTTTCTTCGAGTTCGAAGATCATGGTTCTCCCCTAGGGCTCAGAAGAAGTCCTGCAACCATCTCTTGAGAGGTCCGAACAGCTTCTCCGGGGCGCCGCCGAACAGCACTCCAGGCGCCGAACCGCCGCCCGCGCTCTTGCGCGCGGCATATAGCACCAGGCCGACCGGCACCGCGTAGCGCGGCGCCTGCACACTGTCCACGAGACCGGAAATCCCCAGCTCGGGATGTCCGGCGCGGACCGGTGCGGCGAAGACCTCGCGCGCCAGCTCGACCATGCCCGGCAGATGCGCCGTGCCGCCCGACAGCACGACGCCCGCGGGCAACCGGCCCGCGCCGTATCCGGCGCGCTCGAACTCGCGGCCCACGAGCTGGAAGATCTCGTCCACGCGCTGGTGGATGATGTGCGCCACCATTTCGCGCGGAGCGGTCCGCGCGCCCTGACCTGGCGTGGAGGGCAGGCTGACCATCTCGCCCGGATCCACGAGCGGCGAATACGCGGCGCCGTGCCGCTCCTTCAATCGCTCCGCGTCCGATTGCGTCACCCCGAGCCCCTGCACCAGGTCGCTGGTGACGTGCGAGCCGGCGTACTTGAGCGACGCGAGGTGGCGGATCTTGCCTTCATCGAAGATCGCGACACCGGTCGAGCTGCCGCCCACTTCCACGAGTGCGACGCCCAGCTCTTTCTCGTCATCGGTCAGCACCGCGTACGACGCGGCGAGCGGCTCCAGCACGAGGTCGGCGACGCGATAGCCGGCCCGCTGCACGCTCTTGCGGAGATTCTGCGCCGCCGTCGCCTGGACGGTGACGAGATACATCTCCACTTCGAGCCGCGTGCCCGTCATTCCCACCGGGTCCGAGATACCGTGCTGCTGATCGACGACGTATTCCTGCGGAATGTCGTGCAGCAGCTCGTGATCCCGTCCCAGCGACACCGCACGCGCGACTTCGTTCACCCGCGCGACATCCTGCGGGCTGATCTCCTCGGCGCTCACCGCGACGACGCCGGTCGAACCGCGCGCGGACACATGCTCACCCGCGATGCCGCACGTCACGTCCGTGACCCGCGCCCCCGCCATCCGCTCGGCGTCTTTCAGCGCGGCGACGACGGAGCGCGTCGTCTCGTCGATGTCGCGCACCATCCCGCGGCGGACGCCGCTGTTTTTGGCGAGACCGACGCCGAGAATCTTCGCGAGCGGGGCGCGCGGCAGATCGCCGGTGAGCTCGGCGATCACGGCGCAGGTCTTGGTGCTGCCGAGATCGAGCCCGGCCACGAGGCGGCGATCCGCCATCAGACCGTCCCCCCAACCGAGTTTCTGCGGCGCACGACGACCTGTCCCGCAAAGCGGGCGTCGAGCTCCCGATACGGGCGCGCTTTCGCCGCCAGATCTCTCGCCACCAGAACCACCGCCTCGATCACCTCCGGCCCCGCATCGCGGTTGAGCAGCACGCGATGGGCGCCTCCTCCGAGCTCGAGCAGGACGTCACCACGCGTCGTCTCGGTCCGCCGCGCGGCATCGATCGTCTGAAACAGCGCGGGATCGACGGCCTGGACCCGCGCCAACAACCCGACGACGCTGGAATCGCCGGCACTCGCCCGCACGACCGGCAGATCGAGGCCGGCGAGATCGAACGGCAGCGGCCGTCCGTCTGCATCGACCGGTGTCAGCGCACCGCGTCCACTCATCACGAGCGCGACGGGCTCGATCTCGCGCACGATCACCTTCAGCGAGCCGGGCGGCCGGCGGCTGACCGAAGCATCGGCAACACCGTCCAGTCCGCGCAAGCGGTCCGTGAGCGGCGCGATGTCGTCGAACACGCTCGCCGTCGGCGACAGCCGCAGGGCCGCCAGTACCTGATCGGCATCGAGGAAACGGATGCCGATAATTTCGACCTGGCGCACGCGGAAGAACTGCAGCCGCCGCAGCCCGAGCGGCGCCGTCATCCACGAGACCATGACGATCATCGCCACACCAGCCCACGCCAGCACGCGCCACGACACGCGCGGCAGCCGCAGGACTCGCAACTTCCACCTCATGCGACTGCTCCCTGCTCCTCGGTCCCCGCTCCCGCCGTTCCCCGTGCAAGAATTCCGAGAAGCTCGGGTCCGATTCTCGTGATGTCGCCCGCGCCGAGCGTGAACACCACGTCACCCTCGCGCACCGCGCGCGCCACGTGCGTCGTCAGGCCGGCGCGATCGCGCACCCCTACGGTCGCCGCGCCGGCGCGCGTCGCGCCACGCACGACCAGGTGATGCGTCACGCCCGCCTGCGGCTGCTCCCGTGCCGCGTAGATCGGCGCGACGACGACCACGTCCGCGGCCGCGAGTGCCGTGCCCAAGGCTTCGCCGTGCAGCGCCGTCCGCGAAAACAGGTGCGGCTGAAACACCGCAACCACGCGCCGGCCCGGAAACACCTGCCGCGCCGCCGCGAGTGTCGCCGCCACTTCGGTCGGGTGATGCGCGTAGTCGTCCACGACCGTGACGCCCCCTGCCTCACCCAGACGCTCGAACCGCCGGCCGACGCCGCGGAACTCGGACAGCGCACGCGCGCCGGCCTGCAGGTCCGCGCCCAGTGCCTGTAACACCGCGAGCGCCGCGGCCGCGTTGCGCACGTTGTGCAGTCCCGGCACGATCAGCTCGAGCTCGACCGCGTGACCGCCCGGCAGCGAGATCGTCGCCCGTGAGCCGCCCGGCTCGAGCCGCACCGCGCGGATGCGCACATCCGCGGTCGCGCCTTGACCGACACGCCACACCGGGGCGCTCACGCGCAACGCAACGCGATCCGCTCCGGCATCGTCGGCGCCGACGATCACGCGGCTCGCCCGGCTCGCGAAATCGGCGAACGCGTCCTCGAGCGCATCCATGCTGCCGTAGCACTCGAGATGATCGGCTTCGACATTGTTCACGACCGCGACCGTCGGCCTCAGCGACAGGAAGGCCTTGTCGTACTCATCGGCCTCGACGACGTAGAGGTCGTCGCCGCCGATCCGGGCGTTGCCGCCCCACGCAGCGACACGGCCGCCGGCGAGTCCCGTTGGATTTCGCCCGGCGGCCGTGAGCGCCTCTGTCACCATGACGGTGGTGGTCGTCTTGCCATGCGTGCCGGCGACCGCCACGACGCCCTCTTTTCCGCCAGCGACCAGGTCCCCCAACGCATCAGCCCGACGCACCACCGGCAGGCCCAAGGCGCGGGCCTTGTCCAGCTCCGCGTGATCCCGCGGGACCGCGGCCGTAACTACAATGGCCCGAGCCCCTTCCACATGGTGCGGATCGTGGCCCCTCCAAACAGGAACTCCCAGGGCGATCAGGTCATCGGCGCCTGTCCCAGAAGTGTCAGAATCACAACCAGTTATGGCGATTCCCCGGTGCCTGGCCAGCATCGCCAGGGCGCTCATCCCCGCCCCAGCTATGCCCATAAAGTGGATGGGACGGGGATCTCCGGCTCGAAACAAGGTCATCTGTGGGGAGCTAATATAGGAAATCTACGCAACTTGCGAAAGCTCTAAAACCTTTTCCATGATGGTTCGGGCGGCATTCGGGTGACCCCGTCCCCGGGCACTCCGGGCCAGGGCGTCGAGCCGTTGGTCGTCGTGAGCCAGGGGGGCGATGGTTTTCGAGAAGGCGTCCGCGGTGAACTCCCGTTCGAGCAGCAACACACTCGCGCCGGCGTTCGCCAGCGCTCGCGCGTTGAAAGTCTGATGGTCGGCGGCAGCGGTGGGCAGCGGCACCAGCACACTCGGCTTCGCCCACGCGCATAACTCCGAGACCGTCATCGCGCCCGCGCGCGCGACCACAAGATCGGCGGCGGCATAGGCGGCGCCGATCGGATCGAAGAACCCACGGATGACGACGCGACCCGGCTTTGCGAGCAGCGAGTAGCGATCCACGTGCATCGTGCCGGTTCCCCACAGGAGATTCACGTCGCCGAGCAATCCGCGCTGCAGCACGCGCGAGATGGTCTCGTTCAACGCGCGCGCGCCCTGGCTGCCGCCGACGACGAGGACCGTACGGTGCGTCCCGTTCAACCCAAACCCCGCGCGCGCCGCGCGCGCATCGATGGCGCTCGGCGGCGTAATCGGATTGCCGAACACGAAGACCTGCGTTCGGCGACCCGGTGACAAGCGGAGCCGGGCTTCAGGAAAGCCGAGGTGCACTTGTCGCGCGCGCCGCGCGAGCAGTCGCTGGGTGAGTCCCGGAAACGCATTCTGCTCTTGGAGTGCGGTCGGAATGCCCGCGCTCTGCGCGCGCCACACGACGGGCCCGGCCGCGTATCCGCCGGTGCCGATGACGATCGCGGGCCGCTCGTCGCGCAACACCTGTCCCGCGGCGCGCCAGGCCTGCACGGCAATCAGCGGCCAGCGCGCGTTCCGCCACCATGCGCGGCGGTACAACGGCTCCATCGGCAGGAGATGAAATCGAAATGGACGCTGCGGGAGGATTTGCGCTTCGATGCCACGGGCTGCGCCCACCAAAACAACTTCGTGTCCCTGATCAGCGGCGACGCGCGCGAGGGCGAGCGCGGGCATGAGGTGGCCGCCGGTGCCCCCGCCCGCTATTAAAATCTTCACGCCGCACGTCTCGCGCGACACACACTCGCGAGTACTCCAGTGGCCGCGAGCGCGACGATTAACGAGGACCGGCCATACGACATGAAGGGTAAGGTGACACCCGTCGCCGGAATCACGGCGAGACTGACGCCGATATGGAGTACCACGCTCAGGCCGATCATCACGCTGATGCCGGTCGCGAGGAGCTGCCCGAACGGATCCGGCGCATGGCGCGCGATGCGAAAGCCAAGCCAGACGAACGTGCCGAACAGCAGCGCGATCGCGAGCACGCCGAGGAAGCCCCATTCCTCTCCGATCGTCGAGAAGATGAAATCGGAGTACGCGTACGGGAGATAGCCGAGCTTCTGCTGGCCCTGTCCGAATCCGGCGCCGAGCAGCTGCCCCGCCCCGATACCGGTGAGCGATTGCTGCACCTGCCAGGTGGCTTCCTGCGGCGCGGCACCCGGGTTCAGAAATGTCAGCACCCGCGCGATCCGGTACTGCGCGGTCGCGATGGCGCCGAAGAGCAGCGGTGTCGAGGCGACACCGAGTGCGAGGAAATGCCCGATGCGCGCGCCGGCGGTGAAGAGCACGCTGCCGGCGAGCAGCGCGACAAGCAGCGCCATCGACAAATGCGGCTCGAGGAAGATGAGCCCGATCACCGGCACGAGGATGACGATGAACGGCATCAGGCCCTGCTGGAAGTTGCGAACCAGCTCGCCCTTCTTGGCCGCCAGCATCGCGCACCAGACCACCACGGCGAACTTCGCGAGCTCGGACGGCTGCAGCGTGAGAAACCCGAGGTTCACCCAGCGGCGCGCGCCATTGATCGTGGGAGTGATGGGATGGGTGAACGGCAGCAGCGGAATGAGCAGCAACAGGACGGTGACGCCCAGCAGCCGCCAGGCCCAGTCCCGCCAGCGGTGGTAGTCCAGTCGCGCGAACAGGACCGCGAGCAGGCCGCCCACGGTGGCCCCCACCGCCTGGCGCAGCGCGAAGCTCGCGCCGACCTGGCCGCCGGCCACGGTAACGAGGCTCGACGCGCCGTAGACCGCGGCCAGCCCGAAGACGACCAGCACCGCCGTGACGACGGCGAGCAGCCGGCCCTCCCAGGTCACAGCGCTTCGACGAGTCGCCGGAATGTGGCCCCCCGTTCTTCGTAGTTCTTGAACATGTCGTAGCTCGAGCAGGCGGGAGATAACAGCACGGCGTCGCCCGGCCGCGCCACGAGAGCGGCCCGCGCCAGGACGTCCTCGAATGTGGAGCCGCGCTCGAGCGCCACCTTCCCGCCGAGATCCTGCTCGACCTGCGGTCCCGCTTCGCCGTAGGCGATCACCAGGCGACAGCGATCCGCGAGCAACGGCGCCAGGCTGGTATACGGCTCGCCTTTGTGCCGTCCGCCCAGCAGCAGCACGAACGGCCGTTGCATCGCGATCACCGCGACCGTCGTCGCCGCGATGTTCGTCGCCTTGGAGTCGTTGATCCACAGTACGCCGCCGACCTCCCGCACGGGCTCGAGACGATGCGGCAGTGCGCGGAACGATTGCAGCGCTTTGCCGATCAACGGCGCGGGTACGCCCGCCTGCTGCACGGCCAACGCCGCCGCCAGCGCGTTCGCGACATTGTGATCGCCCAGCAGATGCAGCTGGTCGCGCGCGAGCAACACGTCGCGACCGAGGTGCAGGACCCGCTGCTCCTCGTCGTACCAGGCATCCGCCGATTTGGCGAGGGAGAACAGCAGTTTCCGCCCCGCGACGCCGTGCGCCAGCTCGAGCACCAGCCGATCATCCGCATTGAGCACCCAGATGTCGTCCGCGGTCGCGTTGCGAAACAGCAGCCGCTTGTCGGCGTAGTACGCCTCCGCCGAGGGATAGCGGTCCAAATGGTCGGGCGCGAGGTTCGTCAATACGCCGATTTCGGGCGCGAAGTTGGGGCTGTCGTGCAGCTGAAACGACGACACCTCGAGGCTGAGCCACTGATAGCGATCGTTGGCCATCGCGAGGTCCGTCACCGGGCGGCCGATGTTCCCCGCCGTCGTGGACTGTAGCCCCGCGGCGCTCAACAGATGCGCCACCAGCGCGGTCGTCGTCGTCTTGCCGTTCGTCCCGGTGATCGCGATGCTGCGCGTGCCGGGGTGCAACGCCGCCAGTGCGCGGAAGCCGAGATCGAGCTCCGAGACGATCGCGACGCCCGCGTGGCGGGCGGCGGTCAGCACGGGCGCGTCCGGGGGCACGCCCGGTGACACGATCACGGCCGCGGCGTGGCGGATCTTGTTGAGATCGTGGCGGCCGATCTCCACATCCACCCACGGCACACCCTTGAGCGCTTCGGCGGCTGCACCGGCATATGGATGGTTCGACGCGTCGCTCGCGTAGACTCTCACGCCTTCGCGCGCCAGTAGCCGGGCCGCCGCGACGCCGCTCTTGCCGAGCCCGACGATCGCGACGATGCTACCGGCCCGGCGCCACTCGTCCGGCACGAGCGTTACTCGAGCCTGCTCGATCATCGCACCTTGAGCGTGGCGAGCGCGATCATCGCGCTCAGCACGCCGAGGATGTAGAACCGCATCACCACCTGGGGCTCGGCCCAGCCAAGTTTTTCAAAGTGGTGATGCAGCGGCGCCATTCGAAAAACCCTGTGCGCGTCCGCGTATTCTTTTCCGTAGCGCCGCTTGCGCCACTTGTACGCGCTCGTCTGGATCAGGACGGACAACGTTTCGGCGGCGAATACCGCGCCCGCGATGAGCAACAGGAACTCGGTTTTGAGGAGAATCGCGATCGTCCCGAGCGCCCCGCCGATCGCCAGCGCGCCCGTATCGCCCATGAACACCTGCGCCGGATGCGCGTTGAACCAGAGAAACCCGAGCGAAGCGCCGATCAGTGCGCCGCAGAAGATCGTGAGCTCGCCCGCGCCGGGGAGATGCAGCACGCCGAGGTAGCGCGCGGCGTCGACGCGGCCGAACAGATAGCAGAAGATCGCGAACGCCCCGACCGCGATGACGGTGAGTCCGGCAGCGAGACCATCGAGTCCGTCCGTCAGGTTCACCGCATTCGAGCTCGCGGTCGTCACGAACGTCACGAACGCGAGGTAGATCGGCAACGGCAACACCCAGATGATGTACTTGAACAAGGGCAGCTGCGTCGCGTTGGGAGGCACGCCATTGATGAGGGGGAACACCAGGAGATAGATCCCCAACCCGAGCCCGAACGAGACCTGGCCGACGAGCTTCCAGCGCGCGACGAGGCCCTGCGATTGGCCGCGGACGATTTTCAGATAGTCGTCGATGAACCCGATCAAGCCCATCCACAGGGTCGCGGCGACGGTGACGATGACGTAGCGGCTGTCGAGTCGCGCCCACAGCAGCGTGGGAACCACGGTCGCCAGAATGATGATCAAGCCGCCCATCGTCGGTGTGCCGCGCTTGCCGTGATGGCTCGTGGGACCCTCGGCGCGCACGATCTGTCCGATCCGGTGCTCGCGCAGCTTCGCGATGATCTTGGGCCCGACGATGAAGGCGAGCAGGAGCGCGGTGACGGTCGCACCCGCGGCGCGGAAGGTGATGTAGTTGAAGAGATTGAAAATGATGTGCTGCCGTGCAAGCGGCGCGAGCAGATGATAGAGCATCAGGTCAGGTAGTTGAGGACACGTTCCAAGGCGACTCCTCGTGACGCTTTGAGCAGCACCAGCTCGTTGCCCCGCAGCGCGGATTTCAGCTTTGGTCCGAGCGCGTCCGCGTCCGCCGCCGTGATCAGCCGGCCGCCGAGCGCTTCTCGCAGGGACTCGAAGACGCGCGCAAACGTGCCCACCGCGGCAACCAGCGCGGGCTTGCGTTGGGCGATTTCGCGCGCCGCTTCGGCGTGCAATCTTGCACTTTCCGGCCCTAACTCCAACATCGTGCCTACCACCACCACGAACGGCCGCCGCTGCCGCCGGGCCAGCCAATCCCCCGTCTGCACCGCCCGGCGCATGGAGGCGGGATTGGCGTTGTAGGTGTCGTCGATCACGACCATGTTGCCGATTTCCCGCACGTCGCCACGCCCCTCTGGGAGGTGGACGCCCGCCAGGGCCCGCACCGCGGCGTCGTGATCCACACCCGCCCGCTGCGCCACCGCCAACGCGATCTGGGCGTTCTCGAGCTGATGAATCCCGAGCGCCGGGAGCGTGACCTTCTCCCCGGAGTCCAGCGCGAGGAGCGGACGGCCGTCCCTGTCGAGGTGGCGGTCGAGCAACGCGTCGTCGCTGCTCTTCCCGGGAAGCGCGGCAGGGATCACCTGTGTCCGGCGGCGTGCTTCGGGCCACATCGCGTCCGGTCCAGAGCCGATGACAGCCACGGGCGCGCCATCCAGCAACGACAGCTTCTCGGCCAGCACACCTTCCAGCGATCCGAAGCCCTCGACATGCGCGTAGCCGATGTTCGTGATCACGGCGATCGTGGGTTCGATGATGTCGCGCATGCGCGCGATCTCCCCCGGCACGCTCGCCCCCGCCTCGACGACCAGCGCTTCGGTATTCTCCGGGGCGCTGAGAATGGTCAGCGGGACCCCGATCAGATTGTTGAGGTTGGCCGCGGTGGCGTGGACGCGGTACCGCGCCCCCAACGCCGCGCGGATCATCTCCTTCGTGCTGGTCTTGCCGCTCGAGCCGGTGATCGCGACGACCGGCGTCCCCTCAGGCAACATGCGCCGCCGGGCCCGGGCGAGCAGGCCGAGCGCCGTCAGGGTGTCATCGACCTCGAAGAAGGACAATCCCGCGACGGGGGGCGTGCCGCAGCGGACGACGGCCGCCGTCGCGCCTCCCGCTTTGGCTTTGTCGAGGAAGCTGTGAGCGTCGAACTTCTCGCCCTTGAGAGCGACAAAAAGGGTGTCCGGTGTCAGGTGTCTGGTGTCTGTAGAGACCGCCCTGAACGTGAGCTTCGCGGGCGCCGTTACACCAAGCGCCGTGGCGACTTCATCGCTGGTCCACGGCCGTCCGACCATCAGACCGTCCGTCCGTCCGCCCATTCAGTTGGCTCCCAGGCCCCGTACGATTTCGCGCTCGTCGAACGGCTCCTTCGTGGTGCCGACGACCTGATACGTCTCATGCCCTTTTCCGGCGAGCAGGATCGTGTCCCCCTCACGCGCGAGCTCGAGCGCTTGACCGATCGCGGCGCGGCGATCGACGACGCGATAGTGCGGGCGGCGCGGGCGGCCCCCCCCCGTCATCCCCGCTTCGATGTCGTCCAGAATCTTCTCTGGATCCTCGGTGCGCGGGTTGTCGGACGTCACAATCGCGATGTCGGCCAGGCGCGCGGCGATCTCGCCCATGGGAGCGCGCTTGCCACGGTCGCGGTCCCCGCCGGCGCCGAAGACCACGACCACCCGTCCGGAGGGAGACGTGACCTCCCGCACCGTCTCCAGCGCCCGTTCCATGGCATCGGGGGTGTGGGCGTAATCGCGCAGCACGACGCAGGGGTCCACGGCGATGCGCTCCATCCGCCCCGGGACCTGCGGCGACGTCGCGAGCCGCTCGGCGACCACGTTAGGCGGCACGCCCAGTCCCACCGCACAGGCCGCGACGCCCAGCGCATTCGCGACGTTGAACCGTCCGAGCAGCGGCAGCGCCACCGGAAAGCTTCCCCCCGTCGTCACGAGCGTGAAGCGCGCGCCCTTCGCATCCACCAGGACGTCGCGTGCGGTCACGTCGGCCGCGGGCGTCGTCGCGGAGAACGTGATCCGGCGCGGCGAGCGCGGCAGCCGTGCCCACGCCGCGTCGTCCGCATTGATCACCGCCAGACCGCGCTCCGCCAGGTAGCCGACCAGCTTGGCCTTGGCGACGAAATAGGCGTCGAACGTCTCGTGATAATCGAGATGGTCGCGCGTCAGATTGGTAAAGATCGCCGCGCGAAAAGTCAGGCCATCGATGCGACCCTGATCGAGGCTGTGCGAGGAAACTTCCATGGCGACTCCCGCAGCGCCGCGCTCCGCCAACTCGGCGAGTGTGGCCTGCAAATCGATCGGCCCCGGCGTCGTCAGGTTGCCCGCCTCACTCTTGACCGCCGTACCAGCCGGATCGAACGCGCCCAGCGTCCCGATCGCCCCCATCGGCCAGAGCGCGCTCAACACATGACGAGCGAGGATAACCGAGGTCGTTTTTCCATTCGTCCCGGTCACTCCAATCATCTGCAGCCGTTCCGCCGGCTCGCGGTACCACGCCTCGGCGGCGATCGCCGCGGCGCGCCGGCCATTGCGTACCAGGATCTGCGGAATGGCGACCGGCTGCCGCACTTCGACCAGAGCCGCCGCCGCGCCGCGCGCCGCCGCGTCGGCGACGAAGGTATGGCCATCGAGCGCCGCCCCGCGCACTGCGCAGAACAGCATCCCGCGCTCGATCCGCCGCGCGTCGGCGGTGAGACCGGTGATCGCGAGGCTGGGGCCGACGTGCGCGTCAGGCGCGTCGACCAAGGCGCCGGCGCGCGCCAGCGCGTCCACGACTTCCTGCAACGGTCTGCTCACGGGCGAGAGAGAGGAGGCGGTTCCGCGAACATGGTGACGGTCGTCCCCACCGCCGCATGTTCACCGGCGGCGGGCCAGGTGTGGTGAATGACGCCCCACCCCTTCACGACGACGCTGAACCCTCGGGCGTGCAGCGTCCGGGCTGCCTCGCGCAACGGACGCCCAGTCACGTTCGGCACGATCCGGTCGGGCTGTGTCGCCACGGTATCGGGGACGTACGGCCACTGCAGGACGTAGGGCACGACCCCATCGGGCTCGTCGAGTGGCGTCTCTCGTCTGTCTGCTGTGCTCGCCACGTTGGACAGCCGGGCGCGATCCAGCGCAACCGTGCGGGCGGCAAGCGCCTGTTCGAGCATCGAGCGCGTCACCGGTGCGGCGGTCTGCGCCGCGAAGTAACTGCCGCGCTGCGGATTGTCGATCTTCATCACGACCACGAGCTGCGGCTCATCGGCCGGAAACAGCGCCGCGAACGACGCCGTATACTGCCCCGCCGCGTACCGTCCGCCGACCACGCGGCGGGCTGTGCCGGTCTTGGCAGCCAGCTGAAAGTTGGCGAGTGCGGCCTTCTCCCCCGTTCCGCCCGCTGCGACGACGCCGCGCAGCAAATCGCGCAACTTGGCCGCGACCTGGGGCGTCACCACCCGCCGCACCGGCTCAGGACGGTGCCGGTAGCGCACCGTGCCATTGGGCGCTCGGATCTCGCGAATCAGCGTCGGCGCGAGCAGCACGCCGTTGTTCCCGATCGCGCCGTATGCCGCCGCGAGCTGAATCGGCGTGACCGCAAGCTCGTAGCCGATCGCGAGACTCGCGGAGCTGGGACGCGACCACTCGCGGGGTGGCCGCAGCCGCCCCGGTGACTCGGCGGGAAACTCGACGCCGGTCGGGGCGCCGAAGCCGAACCCGCGCAGCACGCCGTACTGCTCGTCCGGACGCAGGCGCGACGAGAATTTCACGAGCGCGATGTTGCTGGATACCCGGATCGCATCGGCCAGGGTCAGGGACGGCAACGGGTGCTCATCCGTGACCACGCGATCACGCAGCCGGTAACGCCCCCCCTCCCCCGACACGTGCTCGCCGGGCCGGACACGATCGAACGTGATCAGCGCCGCCGCCGCAAAGATCTTGGCGAGCGATCCCGGCTCGAAGGTTTCCGTGAACGCACTCGGCCGCATGCTGCCGTCGGCGCGCCGCGACGCCACCGCCAGGATCTCGCCCGTTGCCGGATCGAGCATGACGACGTCGCCGCCCTCCGCTTCCATGTTGTCGATCGCGTCGTCCAGGGCGCGCTGCGCGATCTCCTGCAGCTCGGCGTCCAGCGTGAGCACGACGTCATTGCCGGCAACCGGCTCGGCGATCACCCGCGCGGGTGATTCGTATTCGCGGCCTGCGCGGTCCTTCAGCACCACGGCGGCTCCCGGCGTGCCGGCCAAGAGGCTGTCGAGTAGCCGCTCCAAACCTGCGCCGCCTCGTCCGCCTCCTCGACCATCGTCGCCCACCCGTCCGATTATCGCGCGGGCAAACTCGGCCGATGGATAGAATCGCCGCAGGACAGGCTCGAGATGAACGCCCCGCATCGTGCGCAGCTGCTGTACGTCGAGCGTCGTAAACGGACCCGCGAACCAGGCGTAGCGGCGGCGCAATGCGCGATCCACGTCGCGGGGCGCGAGCCGGAGCCGGTGCGCGATGATCGCGGCATCGCGCGGCGGGTCCCGCAGCTCATTCGGCGCGACGCCGACATGATACGTCTCCTGGGTGAGCGCCAGACCCAGCCCGTGGCGGTCGAACAGCGTGCCGCGCCGCGCCTCGAGCACGACGCGCTCGGTGCGCTGCGACTTGGCCGCGGCGGCGTACTTATGCCCTTCCAGCAACTGGACCTGGCCCGCGCGCACCACCAGCGCGAGCAGCGCGGCGCCGAGGACGATCTCCACGACACGAAGCCGCACGAGGGGTTTGGCCATTTACGGCCGTTCTCGAGGTTGTGGAGGGAGCGCGGGGATCAAAATAATTTCTGTGTCAGCGGGCAAACGCAGTCCCAGCTTGCGGGCGCGCGGCAGCAGCACGGCCCGGCTCTGGGCGGTGCGGACGCGGCGATCCAGGTCGGCGCGGCGGCCTTCGAGCGACGCGCGCTCCGTGCGCAAGTCGGTGAGCGCGCGAGCCGAGTTGAGGGCGGACGTCTGCCGCGCGATCACGGCCCAGAGCGCCGCAAGCAATGCGACGAGCCAGAAGGCGATCCAGTGCCGGCCTTTAAACGGCATCGGCCGCCACAGTCTCGAAGCCGCGGAATTGCGCCGATCGCGCGCGGGGGTTGGACGCGATCTCGTCGGCCGAGGGCGATAGGGGTTTCTTCGTCAGCACGCGCCCGAGGGCCCGGCCCCGGCAGGTGCATATCGGCTGCCGCGGCGGACAGATACAGTCGCGACTCCATTCCCGAAACGCGTGCTTCACGATGCGGTCTTCACCGGAATGATAGGTGATGACACCCAACCGGCCGCCGGGCACCAGCGTGTCGCGCAACGCGGGCAATGCCGCGGCGAGCAGATCGAGCTCCTCATTCACAGCGATGCGGAGCGCCTGGAACAGGCGCGCGAAATCGGGCGGACCCGAGCGTGGACCCAGGACGGCGCGGATCGCATTCACGAAATCATCGCTGATCGCGAAGGGAGCGGAGAGCCGGCGCCGGATGATCTCTTTCGCCAGCGCACGCCCGCGTCGTTCGTCAGCGTAGTCCGTAAACACCGCACCGAGCCGTTCAGCCGGCCACGTGTTCAGGACATCTCGCGCCGTTATTCCCCTTCCCCCTTCCCCGGTCCCCTTTCCCCCCATCCGCATATCGAGCGGCGCGCCGGGCCGAAAGGTGAACCCGCGTTCCAGGGTGTCGATCTGATGTGAGCTGACGCCGAGGTCGAGGAGGATGCGATCGGGATGAAAGGCCTGAATGGCGGCAATGGCGGCAGGGGCGGCAAAGGAGCTCGCGAGGTATTCCATCCCGGTGTCACCGAGACGTTGGCGAGCGGCGGCAATCGCATCGGGATCGCGATCAATTCCCAAGACCCGAGCCCCAAGCCCCAGAAGGATCGACGCGTGGCCGCCGCCGCCGAGCGTGCCATCGACGGCGCGCGTGCCGCCGCTCGCCCACGCGAGCACGGCCGCCCCGAGGACCGGGATGTGATACGGGACCGATGGGGAGTCGGAGGCTGCCGTGGGCACGCTCCATAATAAGAAAACCCCCGCCATTAAGGGGCGGGGGCTCAAAAGTCGGGAACTCTCAGGCGGGGCTGACGGGGCTCGAACCCGCGACCTCCGGTGTGACAGACCGGCACTCTAACCAGCTGAGCTACAGCCCCAAAGCCCCTTACGGAGCGCCGGAATATAGACGCGTGCTCAGGTCAATTCAACGGCGCGTCACAGCGACGGCTTGCATTTGTACGCCGCCTGCACGGACGCCTTCGCTTTTTCGTACTGGCCGACGTACCCAAGCATCTGATCCGCGAATTGCGGCGAGACCCGGCGGCCCAGGAGCAGGGCGGATTTGGTGCGCGCGAGACGATCGAAGAATGCGTGCGCCAGAACGCAACGAGCCGCCCCTTTGGCCTTCGTCATCTCTTGATAGGGCGGGTTCAAGGTCAGCACGGATGAGATCCCCCACCAGAAGCTGCCATTGATCCGAATCTGGTGCTTCGGTCCGAGCGTGTCCGCGACGTTCCTCGGGGCAATGCCCGTGAGCATGGTATCGAGCCACGCATAGGCCGCCGGATAGGCGCGCGCCTGCGCGAGCTTGGAGCCGGCAGTCAGCGTGATGACCGCGGCAGCCAGCCGTTGCATCGAGTCCGGCGAGCTGACCCCCGGTCTCAGGTAGATCTTGGCCGAGTCCAGCTTCGCCACGAATGCCGCGCGGCGCGGCTTTGTCGCGATCGAGTCGATCTGGCCGGTCGTATCCCACACCGCCGCATCAATGAGGGTCTTGGCGATTTGCAAGCTTGTGGCCGCATCGTTCGGCTCGCGCGCCAATGCCCTCTTGTAGTAGACCAGCGCCGTATCGGTGCGACCTGCCAGTTCGAACGCCCCGGCCCGCGCCTTGAGGAAGCTGACGTTGTTCGGGAAGTGGCGAGTCGCGGCTTCCGTGAATTTGAGCAACGCCTGCGTGTCGGAGACTTGCTGCGCCGCGCCGAGCGCCGGTTTCAAGAATGTCGAGTCGCCGGCCAGGACGCTGTCGTGGTCGAACTTGGCGATCCACACCTCGAGCGCGCAGCGGAAATTCGACGCTTCCATACAAATCGTCAGCTTCATATCGAGCAGCTGCGCTTCGCCGGGCAGGATCTTCAAGCCCTGATTGAGCAAGTCGATCGCGCGTTCGTACTGCTTCATCTGCCGGTACTGCTGGCTGATCGCGAGTCGCTTCTGCGTATTACGCGGCTCACCCGAGAGCTGCTTGACGAACATCTCCAGAGCCTTGACGGAGTCGCCTTTCACCTGGTACGCGCGAGCGAGGTTCTCGAGCGCGGTGCCGTTGAGCGAGTCTCCCTGCAGCGCCCGCATGTTCGCCGCAATCAGACTGTCGACCGGCATCCGTTGCGCCTCGTAGATCGTGGAGATGCAGAGCCAGGCGGCGGTCGAATTGGGATCGACGACGAGCGCCTTCTGCGCATCCGCGCGGGCGCGATTGAACTGCCCCTTCTTCCGGTCGTCATAACAGGCGCGGACCTGCTCGCTGACACGCACCGTCGTCGCGATCTTCTGCGCGATCGTCTCGGCGAGAGCCGCCGCCGTTCCGGGATTGCCGTTCGTCGCGACAAAGCGGCCGGCGATACCGGAGCTGCCGATGTCGATCATCTGGACGTCGGCCTCCAGCGTCGCACCGCTCTTGACGAATGAGCCGGTCACGTACGCGTGCACCTGGAGGAAGCGCGCGAGCTGCTTCGCCTGGGAATCGTCGAGCAAACCGTTGCAGGGGAATCCCGACTGCGCGAGCGCTTCGCAGAGCTTCGCTTTCGGCACCACCAGGACTTTGCTCTTGACGAGCTGATTGACGCGATCGCGCACGGCATCGGCCAGCGCGATGCTCGTGGCCGAATCGGCTGGCGATGCCATGAGGGGCAAAATGAGAAGTCTCACGGTCGGCTGCTGCGGCGCGGCCAACTGCTGCGCCGTTGCGATGCTCGCAACGCCGATCGTCAGAGCCACTGCGAATTGAAGCGCTCTCACCTGTTCGTTCCTCCGTTACAGGCTGCTACACCAATGGGCGAAGAGGGATTCGAACCCCCGACATCCTGCGTGTAAGGCAGGCGCTCTGAACCGCTGAGCTATTCGCCCGTGCCATTGGGGGAGCGGAGGTGCTAAAGTGCAAGGCCTACTGGAAACAAAACACAGTAGCCCAGGACGAGCAGCACCGGCGCGAGCGTCGTAGATCCTCTCGACAACAGCCAGTACCCCAGCACGAGTGAGGCGAGCGCCGCGCCGAGAACGATGTAGTTCTTTGGTCCGAAGCGCAGCCGCGAACGTGCAAGAGTTTGGTCTGGCATAAGCGGCTGGAGTCTATTCCCTAATTCCAAGGTCGTCAAGCACTTGGCTTCCATCCGCTCCTGCCGCCTCCTCCAGCGCGGCGCGCTTGCGCTGGTCGCGCCGCCGCCGCAGCAGCACCAGCGCGGCGAGGAGTGCACCAATCGATAGCCAGAAAAAGCCCATCGCCGCAAGCCACGACAGCCAGCCGTAGCGCGAGCCCACGTCGCGCTGCCAGCGCAGCTCGAAGTCGCCTTCGGTGACGTGGTAGGTCGCGCGCAACGCGGCGTCGAACGACTCCGCCTGGGGGAGATTGGCGAGCAGCGGGCCGAGCCCGCGTTCCCCGCCCCACCGTTGGAGCATCAGCACCGCGGTGGCCGCGAGCGCGTAGCCGGTCTCCGCGTCGCCGCGCGCGCCCCGCAGCGCGCGATCGACGTCCTCGAGATCCATGCGCACGCCGCGCGCCAGCTGCCAGTTGAGCCGCAGCGCATCGAGCCGGTCCCACTCCTGCGCCGCGACGGCGGCGTACCCTTCCTCGAACCAGAGCGGGACGTGGCGACCGACGTGCCAGCGCAGCGCGAGATGCGCGAGCTCATGACGGAGGACCGATGGGCCGCTGGGCTGATGGGCCGTCAACAACACAATCGTGCCGGCATCCGGAAAAGCGGCACCCTCGCTCCACAGCGGAAGGCGACCACGCGTGAGCGAGTCGTACTGCTCACGCGTCGGAGCGAGGATGACCCGAATTGGCCGATCGGGTAACGGACCGATGCCGGGGAAATCGCGCGCACGGTCAGCCGCCTCCGCCACTGACGCCGCCAACGTTTGCTGATTCGGCCATGCGATGGCAGTCACTCGACCCACGGTGATCGCGGTAGGACCCTGCAACAGCAGGGCAAGCAGCGCTATTCTCGCGGCGGCTCCTCGCCCTTGGCGACAAGCTCCACCATCTCCTGACACCGCTTGCCCCAGGGATTGAACTTGTTCGCCTTGAAGCCGTCTGCCCAGGTGGATTTGGCCTTCTCCTGATCGCCGGCGAACCAATGGGCGCGTCCCAGCTCGTAATAGGCCTCGATCAGGTTGGGACCCAACTTGATGGTCTTCTCGAAAAACGTCTCCGCGTCTTCGAACATCTCGCGCTGCAGATAGACCAGCCCGAGGTAGAAGTGCGCGTACAGCGTGGCCTTCTTGTCGTTGTCCAGCCGAATAGCCTTCGACAGATGCTCGATCGCCTCGCCGAAGATCCGCTTCTTGAGGCAGATGTAGCCGACGTTGATGCGCGCGAGCGAATTGGCCGGCTCCTTCATCAAGACCTTCTGGAAGGTGCCGAGGGCGTCGTCGTAATCCTCGTGCAGCATCTGCGCCCAGCCGAGCAGCGACTCGGCCTGCGTCTCTCCGGGGGAGAGCTGGAGCGCCTTCGTGAGCGCCTGGATCGCGCCGGCGTGGTCGCCGAGCGAGATCAGACTCCACCCCTTCTCGATGAACGTGGTCGCGCCGATGTGATCGGCGTGGAGGACCGGCCGCTGGCCGGTGAATTCCGGAGCGGAGGCCTGCTTTGTGTCGGCGGCGATTTGCTTGTAGCGATCGACGAGCTGGCGGATATCGTCCTTGAGCTGCGTCAGCTCACCCAGCATGCCGTCCACCTTCTTGAAGAAGGCGATGATCTCGCGCTTCGCCACTTCGCGCTCGGCGTGTCCCGATGGGCCGCCCCCCTCGAGCTGCCGCGCGATCGTATCGTATTCCCGGCGAAGCGCCGCGACCGGTGTTTCTGCCATCACGTCGCTGCCTGCAAAGCCATTTTTTCCTTCGCATTGAGCAGCTTATTGGTGTTCAAGACGACGATCGTCCGGCCATTCTGTACCACCAAACCGGAGATGTATTCGGCGGCGAGCCCCTTCACGATTCCCGGCGGCGGTGTCACCGATTGCGCCGCCACTTGCATCACTTCGGTGACCGTGTCGACGATCATCCCAATCTTGCCGCCTTCGAACTCCAGTATGACGGTGCGCGTATCCTCGCGCAGTGGCGCGGCGGCGCCGAGGCGCTTGCGCAAATCGACGAGTGGAATCGCCCCCCCCTGGTATTGGAGGACGCCTTCGAGAAACTCCGGTGCCTTGGGCAGCGGGGCGGGCGCTTCGTACCGGAGGATGCGCTCGACTTGAAAGATGTTGAATGCGAAGTCCTGGCCGCCGACTTTGAACGTGACCAGCTGGACGTCGTCACCGCTCAATCCGCTGATCGTCGTCATGGGATCCGATCTCCGAGCGCGTCCAAATCGAGAATCGGGACGAGACCATCCTCGTGCTCCCCTACACCCGCCGCCCAGGGCAGCGTCTGACCCCGCGGCACAGGCAACGGTTGCTCGCGCACGACCGCATCGGCGTCGTCCACCTCGAATGCGACCTGCCTGCCACTGGCCCCGAGCTCCACGAGGACTACGGTCCGCACGACGCTCTCCCCCGCCGTCGCCGCGGGCGGCGCGTCGGCGCCTGTGAGAAACGCACCCAGATGGATGAGCGGAATGAGCCGCCCGCGCAGCGGCGTCAGCCCGCGGATCGCCGGCAGCTTGCGAGGGACGTGCAGCACTTCCGTCGCATCACCGACCTCGAGCACACGGGCGACCGGCAGTCCGTACGTTTTTCCGTCGGAACGCACGAGCAAATAGCCTTTCATCAGATTCTCTGCCCTCTCCGCATCAGCTCGGCGGCGACGCGATCGGCGATCTGGCCGAGCGGGAGCACGGCATCCACGCCGCCCGCCTGCACCGCGGCGACCGGCATACCGGGGATGACGGCGGTTTCCCGATCCTGCGCCAGGCCGGTTCCGCCGGCGTCACGGATGGAGCGCAGACCGGCGGCGCCATCGCGCCCCATGCCGGTCAACACGACACCGACAGCGCGCGCGCCGTACACCTCGGCGATGGAGCGGAAGAGCGGGTCGGCCGCCGGGCGAACGCCCCAGAGCGGCGCGGATTGATCGAGCGCGATGACAGGACCGTCGGGAGCGGAACGCACCCGCATATGATAATCGCCCGGGGCCACGTATGCCGTATCGGCGACGATCGGGGCGCCGTCGTCCGCCTCAACGACGCGCAACGGGCTCATCGAGTCGAGCCGCTCTGCGAGACTCCGCGTGAACTTCGGCGGCATGTGTTGCACGATGAGCACCGCGGCACCGCGGCCGGTCGGCAGGCGCGGCACGACGTCGGCGAGCGCACGCGGGCCGCCGGTCGAAGCGGCGATGCCCACGGCGAGCACCGCGCGGCCGCGGAGCGCGAGCTCCGGCGGATGCACCACGGGGGCCGGCGGGCGCGCCAGGACTTTGACGTGCGACACGTCGGCGGCCAGCGCGCGGCGCACAGCCGCGATGAGCTGCGGCGCCAGCGCTTCGAGCGCGGCTCGCGGGTGGCCAAAGACGTCGGGTGGCGGCTTCGCCACGATTTCGACCGCCCCCAGCTCCAGCGCCCGAATGGCCGCCTGCGTCCCGGGGCCGGCGTGCGCGCTGACGATGACGATGGGCCGCGGCGATTCCGACATGATGTAGCCGATGGCGCCGAGGCCATCGAGCTGCGGCATCTCGAGATCGAGCGTCACGACGTCCGGCTGGTGCTGATGGATTTTCCGCAGCGCATCCAGTCCGTCGCGCGCGGTCGCGACAACGCGAAACTCGCCCGTCTCCGCATCGCCGCCGCCCAGCACGTCGACCAACACGCGCCGCATCAGCGCGCTGTCGTCCGCGACGACAACGGTCGGTTTGGAAGGGGGAGAACCTTTAGATGACCGATTCACTGGCGCCCACCGACCGGATCTCCGCGCGGCCGTCGTTGACATGAAACCGCACGCTGCGGCCGCGCTCGCCGCCGACCGCCTCGCGCACGATGGGGATCGCGGCGGCGCGCAGCGCGCTGCGCGCCGCCAGCACGTTCCGCTCGCCCATCTGGATCGTGCCCGTGGTGACGAGCTGGCTGAACATACTGGCGCCGCCGGCCAGTTTGGCGACGAGGCGCCGCGGGTCGGCGCCCAGCGCCTTCAGGCGCTCGATGAGCAGCGGCACGGCGGTTTCGGGAAACTTGGCTCGGTTGGTGATGTCGCGCGCCAGACTAATGGACGGCAGCAGCACGTGCGCCATCGCACCGGCCTTCGTCTGGGGATCGTGCAGCATGATCGCCACGCACGAGCCCAGTCCCAGCGTGACCAGCACGCCATCGCCGCGTTCGGCCGCCCAGTCGGCCACTTTGACGATGATCTCCTTCACTGCCCACCCGGCTTGACGTAAATCCGCTCGCGGGGATCGACGAGGGTCAGACGGTCGCGTGCGGGTCCAAAGAGTGTCTCGACTTTGCCGAGCAACAGGACGCCTCCCGGCGCGAGCGCGTCGACGAACACCTGAAACAGGCGCTCCTGCGCCTGGCGCTCGAAGTAGATCACGACGTTGCGGCAGACGATGAGGTCGTACTGCAGATGCGGCGGCGGCTCGCGCATCAGATCGTGCGCGCGCACCTGCACGAGCTCGCGCACCGGTGACTGCGGCTGGCCGTCGCGAAAATAGCGGCGCCGGAGATTGACGGGCATCTCGCTGAACGCGGCGTCGGGATACTTCGCCTGGCGGGTCCGCTCGAGACTCAGGCGATCGACGTCCGTCGCGTCGATCATGCCCTGGGCGCCGGCCTCCGCGAGCAGCACGGCGATCGTGTAGGGTTCTTCGCCGGACGCGCATCCCGCCGACCACACGCGCAGGCTCGGCCGGCGCCGGGCCAGCACGTCGAGATATGGGCGCAGCGCATTCCACGTTTCGACGTTGCGGAAGAACTTCGTGACGTTGATCGTGAGCGCGTCGAGCAGTTCCTGATACTCGTGCGCGTCGCGGTCGAGGAGGGCGCCGTAGTCCTCGTACGTATGGACGCCGCGGGCGCGCATCCGCACCGCGATCCGGCGCTTCAAGCACTTGTCCTTGTACGACCCGCAGCTGACTCCCCGCTCGCGTGAAATCTTTTCCGTCAGCGCTTCGAACGCTCGCTCCGGAGGAGCTGTGCTCACGAAAACGTGCTCAACGTATCCAGATTCGCCTTGACGAGCTCGTGCTTGGGATTCAGCTCGAGCGCGCGGTGCCACAGCTCGCTCGCCCGCTCTCGCTCGTTTCGTTTGTAGGCAATGTTGCCGAGCTTGAAGTAGACGTCATCACCGAGCTCCGGAGACAGCTCGATCGCGCGCTGGTAGAGCGCCCACGCCTCCTCGTAGCGCGACGCGCGGTAGGCGAGATCGCCGAGGTTCTTGGAGAGCTGCGGCAACGACGGCTCGTCCTGCAACGCCGACCGCGCCAGCGCCTCGGCCTTGGGCAATTCCCCCGCCAGCTCGTGCAGCACCGCGAGGTTGTTGCGCAGGACGCCGTTCTGGGGATACACCTCCACGCCCTGCCTGGCCACCCGTTCTGCCATCTCGAAGTCGCCGGCCCCCGCGGCCGCGAGCGTGCGCGCCCAGAACCAGATGGGGGGGACCCGCTCGGCGAACAACTCCTTGGCGCGATCGAGCCGGCCGGTGGCGCTGGCATGGTCGCCCTGCTTCAACGCTACGACGCCCCACCCGACGTAGACGCGCGGATCGGTACGCGCGCGCGTCGCGGCCTCGGAGTACGCGGCCTCAGCGTCCTCCAGCCGGCCGAGCTGCTCGTAGGCGAGGCCCAGGTTATGGAGCACCGCGGGGCGGGAGCCACCCTTTTCCGCGGCGAGCCGCAGCGCATCCATCGCCTCGCGCCAGCGGGCCTGCTTCAACGCGACCAGGCCGATGAAGAAATGCGCGTTGGCATCGGTCGCGCGCAGCTCGGCCACACGGCGGAACTCGCGCGCGGCTTCATCCAGCATGCCCGTCTTGTAGAACGCGATGCCGAGGTTGCGGTGCTCTTCCACGCGCGCGTCGGTCATCTTCACGTCTTCGGCGCTGGCGGTGCGGCCGGCGCGATGCAGGAAGCCGGCGGTCACCAGGCCGTAGAGCGCCTTGCCGACTTCGAACTCGCCGAGCCCGGAGTCTTCGATCACCTGGTTCACGTCGCGCGAGCCGTCGAGCAGCGGCAGGAGCCGCTCCTGTATCTCCGTCAACTTCGCATCGCTGATCGCGAGGCGATCGCGGTCGACGAGAAAGATCAGATCGAACGACGGAATCTTCTTTTCGATCAGCCCCCACTCGTCCACGCGGCGCGCGCCTTCGAGCAGCAGGGACTCAGGATTGATCGAGACCAGAAAGTCCTGCTGTTCCGGCCGGACGTCGGCTTCGAAGTTGAACGTCCCCTGCGTCCAGGTAAACAGGTAGTAGACCGACTCCTCGATCTGCATCCGCATGTAGCGCTCGAGCTCCTGCTGGGTGAGCACGTTCTGGATGACGAGGATCTCGCCCAGCTTCTTGTCGCGCTCCTTCATCTGTTTGTGGATCGCGGCGTCGAGCTGCTCCTGGCTGATCTTCTCGTGTTTGACGAGGATGTCGCCCAGGCGGTCACGGCGGTTCACGATGGACGCGTATGCGATGCGGCCCTTGTCGAAGTAGATGTAGCCGAAGTTCGAACGGTCGGCGATGGAAAGGCAGCCGGTCTTCTGCCCCAACGCCAGCAGCTGCAGGACGTCGGGCAGCGACGCTTCCTTGAGCGAGCCTTTGATCGCCATTTAGCGCAGGTCCTCGATCACGCGGTCCCCGGCGGCGGGCCAGTCCCACACCATCTTCTCGCGGCTGCGCACCCCGCCGGCGCTCGACACGACGATGCCGCTGGTGCGGAGCCCCGTCGTGCGCCGCGGTGGGGGCGCTCCCTCCAGCACCTCGCGCGCCAGACCGGCCGTCACGGGCCCGTCCTGCGCCGCCGCCGCCTCCACCACCCGCTGCACCACGGCGGTCAGACTGCGCACCGAGTCGATGGGCCGGTCGGCGAGATAGTCGAGCAGCGCCGGCTCCAGCGGCACGCGCTGCTGCGTCAGCAGGCGCTCGAGCACACTGCGGCGCAGCTCCTTGTCGGGCTCCGCGATTTCCGCCACCAGTCCACCCTCGAGCCGGGACACGATGCGCTCCTCGAGTCCATGGAGCGTGTTGGGATGCGCGGGCGCCGTGAACACGAGCTGCCGGTCGGCATCGAGGAACTGATTGAAGAGATTGAACAGCTCTTCCTGGGTGCGCTCCTTGCCGGCGAGCAGATGGATGTCGTCCAGGAGCAGTGCCGTCGCGCGGCGGTAGCGCGCGCGCCACCAGTCCACGCGGTTTCCGTCGATCGCCGCGATCAGCTCGTCGACGAAGCCCTGCGTCGACAAACACGCGACGACCGCGTTTTTCTTCTTCGCCA
>Ga0307290_10000051_pt1 | contig 42171 bp, 36 predicted proteins | sample ER_DNA_144_FD_194472 | JGI IMG/M metagenome (GOLD analysis project Ga0307290, IMG submission 194472) | Bulk soil microbial communities from the East River watershed near Crested Butte, Colorado, United States - ER_DNA_144 | ecosystem: Environmental > Terrestrial > Soil > Floodplain | place... | reverse complement strand
CTTGAGGGGCCATTCGAGGAAAGTCCGAGCTCCACAGGGCAGACCGCCAGGTAACGCCTGGGCGCCGAGAGGCGACGGAACAGGGCCACAGAGAACAGACCGCCCTTTGTATCCAAAGGGTAAGGGTGAAACGGTGGGGTAAGAGCCCACCGCGCGTCTGGTAACAGGCGCGGCACGGCAACCCCCGGTCGGAGCAAGGCCAAATAAGCAGCGAGACCCGGCCCGGGTCGTTTGAGCTGCGGGTAGGCCGCACGAGATGGCTGGCGACAGCCATCCCAGAGAGATGACCATCTGCTCGTACCAACGAGTAAACAGAACTCGGCTTATGGTCCCACCACTTCCTCCTCTGTGACCACACAGCCGCCCGGTTCCTCCAAATCCGCGCCCTATCCTCCCCATTGGGAGAACGTCGCCGACCTCCGGGTCTTTCGCACCACCGCCGAGGAGTGGGAGAAGCTCATCGGGTGGCGGACCGACATGCTGAAGCGGGGATGGAAACTGCTCAAGATCCTGAGCGAAGACACCGAAGTCGTCGCCATCTTCGGACGTACCAAGACTAAGGAATAGCCGATGCGTCGCGCTCTCTTGCTGGCGGCAGCCCTGACCGCGCTCAGCTGCAGGCCTAGGAATCCCCCGTCCAATCCCACGCCCGCCAATCCGCCTGGGGCGCCTCCGCCGCCAGGGGCCCCGCCCCCGCCCGGGCCACCCGCGGCGGCGCAGCAAATGGTGCGACTGGGTCCGAGTGCGCAGCGCTACGTGATGCACACGGTGGTCCACATCGATCAAGAGTTTCAGGGGATGCGCCAGCCGCTCGATTTCGGGCTGCGGGCGTTCTTCGCCGTCACGATCACCGGGCCTGCCGACAGCGTCGGCTATCCCACGACCATCACCATCGATTCCATCGTCCCCGATTCCGGGACGACGGCCCCGATGGGGATCAACCTGAGTGCGGCGAAGGCGCTGTCGTTCGTCGGGCGCCTGACACCTCGGGGCGAGTTCCGCAGTCAGAGCGCCTCCGACAGCGCGGCTGCCCAGTCACTGTCGCCGATCGTCGGCTCGTTCAAGAACTTCTTCCCCCGGCTGTCACCGACCGGCGTCACGGTGGGCGCGGCCTGGGCCGACACGACGGTCGAGAACGACCGCGCCATCGGTGGCGTTACGGTCACCAGTATCAATCGTTCACGCGCCGCGGCGTTGGAAGATCGGAACGGCGCGCGCGCGGTACGGCTCGAGGTCATGTCCGACTTCACGATCAAGGGAAGCGGCCAGCAGATGGGCCAGCGGTTCGACGTGGCAGGGAGCGGCGTGCGCAGCGGCATCGACTTCATCGCCGTGGACGGACGCTACCTGGGCGGGGAGTCACACGATTCGACCTCGATGACGATCACGCTGCCGGTTCAGGCGATGACGATCCCCCGCACCCAGGCCTCGCGAACGACCGTTACGGTGTTGCCGTAAATGGATGGGCCGATGGGCCGATGGGCGGTCGCGCTGTATCTCCTGACTGTCCTCTCACAGCCCATCAGCCCATCAGGCCATCTGTCGGCCCAGCAAGTCGCTCCCAACCGGGCCAACTCCTATCTCTTTCCGACTGACGTCCTCGACGCGCGCGCCGTATGGGTCAACCCCGCGGGTCTTGGCGTGTCGCGCGAAGCGTCGGTCTATGGGGAAATCGGAGTAAGCGATCCGGGGGCACGAGGGCGGCTGCGTCAGATAAACGCCGGGTTCAACTCGCGCGGGTTGTCGCTCGGCTATCAGCGGGACATCCTCGACAACGGCGCGCGCGGCACGACACTGCGCCTGGGACTCGCGGGAGGGTCGCAGGGACTTGCGGTGGGCTTCGCCATCGCGCGCTACAGCGGGAGCGGTGTCAACGCGACCGGCTGGGATCTCGGCGCGTTGTACACCGCCCTGCCGCAGCTCGCGGTCGGCCTGGTCGCCGCGAATATCGGCCAGCCCATCGTGCGGGGCCTGCGACAGCGATTCACCTTCATCCCCGGCCTGACCTGGCATCCAGGTCCCCTTCCGCCACTCGCCGTGTCGACCGACGCGCGGCTCACGGGGGGTTCGGTCGAGTCGTACGCCTTTGGCCTCGCCTGGCGGACAACGAGTACGTCCTCACGCTGGCCCATCGAGATCATCGCCCGGATGGATACGGATAACCGCCTGCGCCGCGGCGCCTTCGCGCTCGGCTTCTCGATCGGTGGACAGAATCGCGGCGGCGTCGTCGCGTCCGCGCCCGGCGACGTCTCTCAGATCGACGGGCTGAGCGCGTACGGGCTGGTGACGCGCGAGGCCGCGACCCGGCGTCGTTAGGCCGGCCGTCGCGTGCGAGGGCGGGGGCGGCTTCGCGGCGTAGACCGGGCCTTGGGCGGATGCGCCGGGGGTGGTGGCGGAGTAGTCACGCGCGGCCGCACGGCAGGACGTGTCGCAGGCGCCGGTTCGGGTGCCCGGTTGAGCTCCGTTCTGAGCTGCACCATGTCGCGGAACGAGAGGCTGCGGTAGACCGTATCGGCGACGGTTGCCGAGTGCCGTCCGTAGATCACCAGTCGAAATGCCAAACCGCCATGCAGAATGAGATCCATGTCTCGCCGCACGCTGTCACGCGCGTAGGAGCGCACCTCGTGCGGCGTGACTACGACGGTGCGGCGGCGCGTGAGCAACAACAAGGTCGAGTCTTCCGGGCCCGCAGGCTGATACGCGAACAGCGCGACGTCGCCTGGGAGGAGCGCGCGACGCGCGCGCAGCATGCTTGCCAGGCTGACCGGGAGCGGCGGGCGCGCCTCGATGCGCGGCGGCTTGCTGAAGACGTAGTACGCCACGGCTGCCGCGCCGCCGGCGAATGCGATGAAGAGGAGACACCCCGCCACGCTCAGGCCTACCAGAGACCGGTAGAACATCAACCGGAGCCGGCGGCGCAGCGGCACGCGCACGCGATCGCTCGCCGCGGTCGGCAGCGCGCCCACGAGCGCGCGGCTGACCTCGCTGGCCATCTGATATCGCTTGGCGCGAGTCTTCTCCATCATCCGTTCCAGCACCACGGCCATTTCTTCCGGCACGTCGGGGCGGTGGCGGCGGATCGGCACGGGCGCCTGCGTGAGCTGCTCGGCGAGAATGGACGCGGAGGAAGGGCCCTCGAACGGCGGCGCGCCGGCCAGCATTTGGTAGAGCACGACGCCGAGGGAGTAGATGTCGGAGCGGCCGTCAAGCGGGTCGCCCGATGCCTGCTCGGGACTCATGTACTCCGGCGTCCCGACGATCATCCCTTCGCTGGTCAGCTGGGTTGCATCGGGTTTCTTGGACTGCGCCGCCTGCGCGGCCTTGGCGATGCCGAAGTCGGTCACCAGGACGTGGCCGCTCTTGTCGAGCAGGATGTTGTCCGGCTTGATGTCGCGGTGCACGATCTCGTGGGTGTGCGCGTAGGCGAGCGCGTCGGCCACTTGCCGGGCGATGCGGGCGGCGTCGCCGACGGACAGCTTCTTTTGCGTCTCGAGGAGTTGGCGCAGCGACGGTCCGTCGATGCACCGCATGATGATGTAGAAGATCTCTTCCTGCCGACCGACCTTGTAGATCGGCACGATGTGCGGATGCTCGAGCCGCGCCACGGTCTGCGCCTCGCGGAGGAAGCGCTCCGCCACCACGCGTTCCGGCGCGAGCTCCACGTCCAGTACCTTCACCGCGACGTCGCGATTCAAGACGTTGTCGCGCGCGCGGAACACCGCGGCGAAGCCCCCCTCACCCAGCAGGGGGCCCACGGTAAATTCCTGTCCAAGCGCTTGTTGCAGGCGCGGCTGGAGGGCTGCGAGGTCCATGGCGGTGGGAAAAGATAGGATTGCACGACGGGTTGTGCTATGGACAGCCGCATTCGCTCTGGTGTGGCTGTTCGGCGTGTGGCCACCGCCGATCTGGTGGCGAACTCACGACCCGCGCTGTACGGCGATGATGCGATTGCGCGACGACTGCGCGGTGGGCAGATGGGCCGATGGGCGGATGGGGAGCCGCACGTCACAGCCCATCAGCCCATCCGCCCATCCGTCCGCCATTCTCGAGCGCATGGTGATCATCGCCGAGGACTCACGATTCAAAACGCATCACGGGATCGATCTCGTCGAGTTGCGCGAGGCGTGGGCCACGGGCGGGCACCGCGGCGCGAGTACGATCACGCAGCAGCTCGCCAAGAACCTCTATTTGTCCCCGTCGCGCTCGATCTTCAGGAAGCTGAAAGAAGCGGTCACGGCCGTTCGGCTCGAGCTCGCATTGAGCAAGGACCGCATCATGGAGCTGTATCTGGAGAATGCGGAATTCGGGGCTGGAGTTTGGGGAATCGAGACCGCGAGCAGAGCCTACTTCGGCGTGGCAGTCTCGGCGCTGAGCGCAAATCAGGCCGCGGAGCTGGCGGCCACGCTCCCCCAACCCCGAACCTCCAACCCCATGTTCCGGCCGGAGCGCATGATCGCGCGTCGGGATTTGATCCTCGCGCGCTACTACGGTGGGAAGACGCCGGTCCCGCCGGTCTTGGAGGACTCGATCCCTGAGATTCCCGCAATCGAACCACCGATCCTCCCGCCAATCTTAGATACGGTGGTCATCGACACGTTGGTGGTTCCCGATACAACACGGGACCACCCAGACTCGGGTGGTCCCGTTGACTCGGTGCGTCTCGTCTTTGCAGGTCGTCGTTTAGTCTACAAGCCGTAGCGGCATCACGAGCGCCATGTAGGACGCCGGATCGTTCCAGCCGACGGGCTCGATCGTCGCGGCGCGCTCTGGAGCTTTGAACGTGAAGCGCACCTCGTCGGTTGGCATGTACTTGAGGATCTCGAGCAGGTACATCGCGTTGAACCCGATTTCCAGCGGCTCGCCTTCGTACGTCACGGAGAGCTCATCCTGCGCCTCACCCAAGTCGGGTGTCTGGACCGAGAACTTCACATTCCCGCCGGAGAACGCGAGACGAATGCGGTGCGTCTGGTCACTCGCCACGACGCTCATGCGCCTGAGCGCGGCAGCCATGGCCGCCTTGTCGACCGTCGCCTGCTTGTCGTTCTCGCGCGGGATCACTTGCTCGTAGTTCGGATACGGGCCTTCGATTAGGCGCGAAAAGACCAGCGTACCGCCGGCGCGGAAGCCGATATGGTTATCGCTCTTGGCCAGCTCGATCTCGGCATCGCCCGCGTACAACCGGCGAATCTGCTCGAGCGCCTTCGGGGGAACGATCAAATCGGCGGTGGAGCCGCCCGTCGCCGGCACATCCATCTTGGCCAGGCGATGCCCGTTCGTCGCCACCATGCGCATGCGGTCGGGCCGCAGCTCCCAGAGCACGCCGTTCAGGATCGGCCGGCTCTCCTCGGTAGACGCCGCGAACGCCACATGGCCGACCAGCTTCTGCACGACGCCAGCCGCCGCTTTCCACGCCTTCTCGAACTTCACCGCGGGGAACGACGGGTATTCTTCCCGCGGCAGGCCCAGCAGCTTGAACTTGGAGCGTCCCGACTCGATCGACACGCGCGCTTCGCCGGCGGCGGTCACGCGCACCGGACCCGATGGCAGCTCGCGGGCGATGTCCACCAGCTTCTTGGCGGGGAGTGTCACGGCACCGTCGGCATCCACTTCGGCGGGGACGGTGGTGCTGACGGCGATGTCGAGATCGGTCCCCGACAGCCGCAAGCCTCCTGCTTGCTTCGAGGCCTCGACCAGGACGTTGGCCAGCACGGGCAGCGTCGTCTTGGCGGGGATGGCTGCCGCCACCGCCGCCAGGCCTTCCTGCAGCTGTTCTCGCGTGATCGTGAACTTCATGCCGGGCGCGTCGTCTCCAAAATGAGGAAAGTCTTACTACTGCTTCTCTATATAGAACTACTAGTAGTAGTAGTAGACACCGGGGATATGTGGGCGATCCCGCTAAAGCGCAACCAGCACATCACCTGTCGTCAATCACCTGATGTTGGCGCACTGTTGGGACTGTTGGCATTGTGCGGATACCTGTCACGATTTCCCCATCACCCACACCCTGCGCCGTTTTCCCCATTTCCCAAATGTTAGTTACAGTGCGGACAATTCCTGCCGCGCCATTTCCACGCGCTCTTTGAACGTCCGGTCGCGCATCATCTGGCGCTCCACTTTGTCCACGCTGTGAATCACCGTGGAGTGGTCCCGGCCGCCGAACGCCTGCCCGATCTCGACGAGCTGCATCTGAAGCATGTTGCGCGCCAAGTACATGGCGACCTGCCGGGGAACCGTGAGGGTCTTCGTGCGGGCCTTGGAGCGCAGCCCTTCCGGCGTGACGCCCCAGCGCCGCGCTACAACCTCCTGCACGCGGTCGATGCTGGGCGCTGACCCGCTGCCGCTGCCGTATCCGGGGCCCTCTTCGCCCTGGCGAATCTTGTCGGACAGCGCCTCGCGCGCGAGCTCGATGGTGACCTCGCGATTCTTGAGCGATGCGAACAGCAGCAGCTTGATGATACAGCCCTCGAGCTCGCGCACGCTCGAGCGGATGTGCTCGGCGATGAAGCGCAGCACGTCGTCCGGAATCGTGAGCTCGAGATGATCCTGTTCGGCCTTTTTCCGGAGGATGGCGATGCGGTGCTCGAGATCGGGATGGCCGATGTCGGCGACCATGCCCCATTCGAACCGCGAGATCAGCCGGTCCTCGAGCCCCGGAATTTCTTTGGGCGGCCGGTCCGAGGTCAGCACGATCTGCTTGTGCGCCTCGAACAGGGCGTTGAAGGTGTGGAAGAACTCCTCCTGCGTCATTTCCTTCCCTTCAAGGAAATGCACGTCGTCCACGAGGAGGAGGTCCACATCGTTGCGGTAGCGCCGGCGGAACTCGGACATCGTACGCGCGTGAATCGATTCGATCACGTCGTTGATGAACTGCTCCGCCCCGAAGTACTGCAGTCTGGTCTCGGGGTGTTTCTCGAGCACCGCGTGCGCGATCGCCTGCATCAAATGCGTTTTCCCGAGGCCGGTCGCGCCGTAAATAAAGAGCGGGTTGTAGGTCTTGCCCGGCGCTTCGGCGACGGCGTGCGCCGCGGCTGCCGCCAGCTCGTTTGACTTGCCGATCACGAACGTCTGGAAAGTGTACCGTTCGTTGAGCGGTGTGGTCCCGATGTTGGTGGCTGTCGCGACGCCCGAGCTCTCGCGCGGGGCGACGAAGAAATCCATCTGCGGCCGCCGCTGCCGGTCCTCCTGCACGCGGAAGACGACCGTCGTCGGCCTCCCCAACACGCGCTCGGCGACACGCGCCAGTAACCCCGCGTGTTTGGATTCATTCCATTCCGCGGCGAATTGATCGGGCGCGCCAAGAATTAGGCGGCCGTCGTCCAGCGCGATGGGCTCCGATGGCTCAAGCCACGTCCGCACCGTCGCCTCGGGAAGTTCACGTCGAGCTTCGTCGAGGAGACGCTTCCAAGCTTCGTTGACCGATTGCTCCATTACGATTTTCTGCTTTTAGGAAGGACGTCCAGCAAGGGCGGCCCGAAAGTACGGGCCCCATGTGGAAAAGTCAACCTTGACCGTCGCGTCTCACGTCGGGTAACTTTCCCGGCCTTACTCGAGGAAATTATGGGTCCGACATATCGGCCGCGGAATCGGCGGCGCATCAATAAGCATGGATTTCGCGCGCGGATGAAAACCGTTTGGGGCCGCGCCACTCTGTCCCGCCGGCGCAAGAAGGGCCGCAAGCAGCTCGTCGTCCGCATTCCATCCAAACACCGGAGCCGGTAAACGCGCGAGCGGTACCCGCGCCGCGTGCGGATCACGCGCGGCTCGGAGCTCACCGCCTGCTGGGAAGCAGGGGAGAGTCGCCGTCGTCGCACCCCGCATCTCGATTTGGCCTGGCGTCACAGCGAGTTGGGTCACGCGCGTCTCGGGCTCATTGTCCCGCTCCATCAATCGTCGGCCGTGGCGCGCAATCGGCTGCGGCGCCGGTTGCGTGAGATTCTGCGGCGCGACGTGCTGCGCAACCTCCCCGCCGTCGATCTCGTGATTCGCGCGAAGCGCTCCGCCTACACCGCCTCATTTGCCGTGCTGCGCGCCGAATTGACTGGAGCCGTGGAGACGCTGACGTGACGTTGCAACGACTGCCGCGTCTGGCCGTATTGAGTCTCATTCGCGGCTACCAGCTGACGCTGTCGCACCTGGTGTTCACGCAATGCCGGTTCGAGCCGTCGTGCTCGCGCTACACGTACGAAGCAGTCGAGCGCTATGGAGCGCTGAGAGGCACCTGGCTTGGCATCCGACGCATCCTCAAGTGTCATCCGTTCCACGCAGGCGGGTATGATCCAGTTCCATGACCTGCCCGCGAGACGCAGAGCGTAGACGTGGACAAGCGCAATCTGTTGATCGCGTTCGTGCTCATGATGATCGTGGCCGTCGCGCCGTCGCTCATCTGGCCGCCAAAAAGGGCGCCGGTTGGGCGGTTGGGCGGTTCAGCGGATAGCGCTGCGCTGCGCGATTCGATGTCGCGGACCACTCCTCCCGAGCGCCAGCCAACCGCCCAACCGCCGAACCGCCCAACCGCCTCCGCCGACACCGGCCGCGTCGTGTCGGTCACCTCCCCGCTGTATCGGCTCGGCTTCAGCACTCGCGGGGGCCGCCTGGTGTCCGCCGAACTGGCCCAATACCAATCATTTGCCCCGGGTGATTCCGGAAAGCCGGTCGAGCTGGTGCCCCCGGGCGAGGCGTTCCTGCGCCATCGCCTGGTTCTCGCCAGCGGGGACACCGTGTCGCTCGATGACTGGGATTTCACGCCGAGCCCCGACGGGCCCGGGATCGTGGCCTCCGCCGGGCAGGGCGCGAAGCCGTTGCGCTTCGACGCCGAGCGCGCTGGATCGCACGTGACGCTCGAGTACCGCTTCGTGCCCGAAGAGTATCGCTTCGATGTGCACGGCTCCGTGACGGGCCTGGGCAGCGGCGGCGCGGTATTGCTGATCGAATTGGGCGATGGATTGCGTTCCGCCGAGAAGGACTCGCTCGACGACTATCGCCACTATGCGGTCGTGACCAAGGCATCCAAGACCGAGCGCACGGACTTTTCAAGCCTCAAGCCCGGTGAGCGCGCCTTGCTCAACGGCCCGTTCGAGTGGGTCGGGGTCAAATCGAAATACTTCTTTGCTGCCGCGCTCGCGTTGGAGGAGGGGCAGCCGACGTTTGCCGGCGCGATCGCCATCGGCGGTCCTCGGAACGGCAAGGCGGCATCACGCGCCCAGGTCCTCATCACGATGCCGGTGCCGTCGGCCGGGACGTTCCGGTATCAGGTGTTTACCGGGCCGCTCGATTCCCGGCACTTGAATCGGCTGGGCCACGATCTCGACGACGCCAATCCCTATGGCGGCATTTTCCGGCCGATTATTCAACCGGTGTCGCAGGTCGTGCTTACGGTGCTGCTCTGGATGCACGAGCGTCTGCATCTGGAGTACGGGTGGGTGCTGATTCTCTTCGGCATCGTCGTGCGCCTCCTGCTCTGGCCCCTGAACCAGAAGGCGATGGAGTCGGGGATCCGCATGCAGGCGGTCGCCCCGCTGCTGAAAGAGACTCAGGACAAGTACAAGAACGATCCCGAACGACTGCAGCGCGAGATGCTGCGCCTCTACAAGGAGCACAAGGTCAATCCGTTCGGCGGCTGCCTGCCCATGCTGCTGCCGATGCCGGTGTTGCTCGCGCTGTTCTTTGTGTTTGCGAACACCATCGCGTTCCGCGGTGTGCCGTTCCTGTGGCTCCCGGATCTGTCACGCTCAGACCCGCTCAAGATCATCCCGATCCTGATGGGTCTGTCGATGTTCGGGCTTTCCAAGGTAGGCCAGATCGGCGTGCCGCCGAATCCGCAGACCAAGATGATGGTGTACTTCATGCCGGTGTTCATGACGGTGCTGTTCCTGAACTTCGCATCGGGACTGAACTTGTACTACGCGGCACAGAATATTTTCAGTATTCCGCAGCAATACATGATCGCGAAGCGGCGGTTGCGCGAAGCGCCCGTGACCGGCGGGGGGACGCGTGTGGTGACGCCCCCGAAGACGCCGCCAAAGACCTAGACTGCTCTCCGACCCCATCGTCGCGCTGGCGACGCCACCGGGTCGCGGAGCGCTCGCCCTGATTCGCCTGTCGGGCGTCGGATCGTTCGCCATCGCCGCCCGCTGCCTGGAGCCGTTTCACGCCAGCCCGCCACGCACCGTGTTTCGCGCGCGGCTCCTGCACCCGGAGACGCGCGAGCCGGTGGACGACTGTCTCGCCGCGTGCTTCCCGGCGCCGCGCTCCTACACGGGCGACGATCTCGTCGAGATCTCGACCCACGGTGGGCTGGTCGTGCCCGCCGCCGCGCTCGCGGCCCTTGTCGCCGCGGGCGCGCGTCCCGCCGCGCCTGGCGAATTCACCCGCCGCGCCGTCCTCAACGGCAAGATGGACTTGCTCCAGGCGGAGGCGACCGCGGATCTCATCGATGCCGGATCACCGGTCCAGCGGCGCCGCGCACTGCAACAGCTCGAGCGCGGCTTGTCGGGCCGCCTGGACGGACTCCGCAGCGAAATCCTCGAGCTCGAGGCGCTGATCGCCTATGATATCGATTTTCCGGAGGAGGATGAGGGGCCCGTCTCACCGCAACGCGTGCGTGGTGCGTGGGACGTGGTGCGTGGGCGTGTCGCCGATTTGTTAAAGACCGCGCCCGAGGGTGAGCGGCTGCGTGAGGGCGCTCTCCTCGTGATCGCGGGACGCCCCAACGCCGGAAAGTCGTCGCTGTTCAATGCCCTGCTCGGCGCCGAGCGCGCGATTGTGACCGAAATCCCCGGAACCACGCGGGATGCGATCGAGGCTCACGCCGTGATCGAGGGCTTTCCGTTTCGGATGGTCGATACCGCTGGGCTACGAGACTCAGATGAGCGAATCGAGCAGCTCGGCATCGAGGTCAGCAAGAAGTATCTCGCGGCCGCGGATCTCGTGCTCTTTTGCGAGGAACGCGATGACGCATCGCGGGCCCCGTTTCTGGCGGAAGTCAGCGCTCCCGTCGTCGTCGTCCGCACGAAGGCCGACGTCACTGGGGTAGGCGTGTCCGCGGTCACGGGACAAGGCGTGGCGGAGCTGCGGCGTCGACTCGCGGAAGTCGCATTCGGCAAGCTGCTCGCGCTGGGTGACGTCGAGCCGGTGGTCACGCGCGCGCGCCACCGCACCGCGTTGGAGCGCGCCCTTGCCGAGCTGGAGGCGTTTTGGTCGGCGCGAATGGCCGGAGTGGATGCGGCGGCGACGGCGACCCATCTCCGCGCGGCGGTGCTGGCGCTCGACGAGTTGATCGGGGCGGTTACGCCAGAGGATGTGCTTGACCGCGTGTTCGCGGCGTTTTGCGTGGGGAAGTGAGTGCTTCGATCATCGTGCGGGGGTCGGGAACGGGAACGAGTGGGAGGACCTGCGTCACGATCCCACGAATTTCTTCGTCGTCCCGCGCAGCGCGCTCCCGGCTGGCGGCCGCCACAGCGCTGTCTGCTCGATCACCTTCGCGAGCTCCATATCGCTCGCCGTCACGCCGCCGGCGCTATGCGTCCAGAGCTTCACCTGCACCTTCCCCCAGCTCACCGCGAGATCGGGATGATGGTCGGCAGCTTCCGCGAAGAATCCGATCGCGTTCACGAGCATGAGCGTGGTGGGCCAGCCATCGGTCTCGTAATCGCGGACGATTGCGCCGTTCTCGAGCCGCCAGCCGGGCAAGCCCTTCAAGCGGTCGCTGATTTCGGCGGGCGAGAGCTTAGTCGAGGGTTTCACGGTAACTCGCTGATTGGCCGAAGTTCTCCTCTACCTCGACCTCGATCGCCTTGAGGTGCAAGGAGGCAAGCTCGGCACGTACACGGCCGGCGAGATACTGCGACAGCATCTCGACGGTCGTATTCGGGATGGGGAGGATCACGCAGTCGCGTGCGGGAAAGACGTAGCGCGGCTGGCCGTCGAATGCGACGCGCACGCTGCCGTTCTCCTCGGAGATCGTGAGCTTGGGATTATCGCGCGGCAAGAGGACGCGGTGATCGAGCTCGTCGGTGAGGCGCCGCATCAGCTTCTTGACCGCGGCAAAATCGAGGACGAACCAAGTGTCCTTCTCGAGCCCGCCTTCGACGATGACGCCGGCGCGATAGTTATGGCCGTGCAGCGTTTCGCAGCGGTGGCCGGCGAACGTAATGAAATGTGCGGCCGCGAAGACGAGGTCTTCCTTGGTGATTGCTACCTTGAATTCGCCGTGGGTCGCCATTCCGGTAATCTACTCGGGCGGACTCGCCTCGCCTGTCGACAGCCGCCACACCTCATCCGCCAGCCATTCCAGCCGCTGCTGGGCATAGTCGAGCTCCGCCGGCGTCATCGTCTTGGCGCGCCGGGCGATATCCCGCGTATGGCCGAGGAGCTCATCCAGAACCTCCCGCAGCGGCCGATTGTGGCGGCGCTCCGGGACATGTGACGCCGGGGAGGAGGGCGTGACTGAGGAGGAGGAGGGCCTTCTGCCGCGCGGGCTCACGCCGTTTGGATACCCGAGGCACGATCGTCCGCCTGCCGCAGCTCTTCGACCGCGGCCCGCACCGTGGACGCGGCGCCATGCTCGGCGAAGTAATTCTCGACCAGGCGGAGGCCGAGATAATACCCGGAGCGCTCGGGCAAGACCTTGCCCGCGAGCAGCCGCGCCGCCGGGCTCATGCCGCCGGACAAATACCGCAGCCTGAGGCCCAGGCCTGCCGTATCGAGGTCTGTGGCGGAGGCGCGGCGCAGGAAGGCGTCCAGCTCGCGCAGCCTGCGATACTGGCGCCGGTTATAGCCGAAGTACTCCCAGGGCTCGAACCCGGGCGCAATCGCCTGTGAGGCGGCGATCGCCGCGCCCTCATTGACGACGAGCTCACGCAACGTCGCCCGCGAGCCCAGCTCCCAGCCGTCGTAGTAGCCGCCTCCTCCCAGCTCGCCGACGAGGCGCCGAATCGCCGCGCGGCTCGACGGTGACGTGTAGCGCAGCGCGTGAGCCACTTCGTGCGCGATCCACAGCGGCAACAGCTCGGGCACGAGCCCCATGCCGTACGTCTGCGCGTTCGCGCGCCCGGTGAAGTGCTCGAGGCAGACGAACGCGATGCCGCGCCCGCCGACCACCAGCTCGCCCGCGTTGGCCGCGCCCACGCCCACCATCAAGTAGAGGTCGATGGGACAGTCGGCCTCCAACATCTCCCGGGCTCGCCGCAGCGCCTCCTCGGCGATCGCGACGACATCCACGTCTTCGAGCAGGCGCTTGAGATCGGAACGATCGGCCCGCAGCGCCGCGCCGATGATCGGCTCGGCATGCGGCGACTCGGGATCGAGCACGTAATTCTGCCAGTACGCGCTCAACACGGGACGATGGCGATCGAGGTACTCGTGGTATGCCGCGGAGGGATCTGGCGCGGCCAGCGTTGCGAGGAACTCCGGAACGAGATTGACGAGCATTGCGCCGGTTGCCGCCCAATTTGGGAAGGCACTCGGCGGAGTCAATGTCGCTTGTTACCGACGCCGACTTGACACTACGCCTTTGGTGGCGTACGCAACCGGCGGCTGATTTCGGTGAGAAACTTGCGCTCCGCCGGCGTCAGGCTCTCGACACCGGTTGCGATGATCTTGTCGAGTACGCGATCGATCTCGGCATTCGCGCGCGCATCCGGCTCGCCGCGCGACTTGGTGCGCTGAGCGGAGGGAGGAATCCCGCTACTGCGGCTGACGCGCGGTGGCTGCGACACGGGACACTCGACTCCGACCGTTGCTGCCCCTCGCGCTCGCCGCGCGTCGCCCACCAGTGCTGCCCCTTGAGATAGAGCAATGCGGTGCCCACACCGCCGAGATGGGCGAGGTGGGCAATGCCGTCGCTCGCGCCGATCAACGCGAGCACGAGATCGAACGCGACGAGGAAGGTGATGAGCCACTTGGCGGGAATCGGGTCCGGGAGTGGAAAGAAGAACACTGGATGGTCGGGCCAGTACCAGGCGAACGCGACGGCCACACCCAGCACCGCGCCCGACGCGCCGATGATCTGCGTGACCACGACGGCCTGCGTCAGCGGGAACGACGCCACCGCCCCACCGATTCCGCACAGGATGTAGAAGAGGAAGAACGCCCGGCCGCCCATCCGCTCTTCGACCGACGAGCCGAAGATGAATAGGACGAGCATGTTGAACAGGATGTGCGGAATGCCCCCGTGCAGGAACATGTACGTGACGAACGTCCAGGGGCGCTCCCACGCATGCGCCGGCGCAAACGCGAACGCGTCGGCAAAGCTCGCGGAAGTCAGCAACGTGTTCTGGATCAGGAACACGAGCAGGTTGGCGACCAGGAGTCGCCGCACCCATGGAGTCAAACCGTACATGCGCTGCGGGCCCATCTATTCTCCTACGTGTCCTTTAGGGCGTCTGGTTTTTATCCCCCCTATCTGGCCCTGTTGTTCCGGGCCAGGCCGGCGATACGGTCACACAGCTCGGGAAAGGGGATGCCTGCCGCCTGCGCGGCCTGAGGGAACAGACTTGTGCGGGTCATTCCCGGCAGGGAGTTCGCTTCCAGACAGAAGATGTCTCCCTCGGGGCTCACCCGGAAGTCGATCCGTGAGTAACCGCTGAGCTTCAAGGCGCGATGCGCCATCAGCGCATACTCCTGCAATTGTCGGGCGAGCGCCGTGTCGATCCTGGCGGGAAAAGTCTCGTCCGACATCCCGGGTGTGTACTTGGTCTCATAGTCGAACAGCTCGTGCTTCGGAACGATCTGCCCCACCGGGAGCGGGACGTCGCCGAGCACGCCCACCGTCAATTCCTTCCCCGCGATGAATTGCTCCGCCATGACTTCATCGTCGTAGCGCGCCGCCAGCGTGATGGCATCGCTCAAGTCCTGGGCCTTCTTCACGAGGGTGAGGCCGACGGAGGAACCCTGCTTGGAAGGTTTCACGATCACCGGCCAGCCCAGGCCGGTGCTTATGTCGTCGGAGCCTACAGGCGCCATAAACCACGCAGGGACGGGCACGCCGGCCGCTCGGAACAGGCGCTTGGACAGGTCTTTGTCCATCGCCAGCGCGCTCGCCAGCGGCCCACTGCCCGTGTAGGGCACGCCGATCACGTCCAGCACGGCTTGCAGGGTGCCCCCTTCCAGGGGGCCACCGTGCACAGCGAGAAAGAGCACCTCGGCGTTCCGCACGGGCTCGAGCTCCGCGAGCCCCTCCGACAGCATGCGCCGCTCACGCTCGACGAGGGCGTCCACGCTCGGCGGCGTCAGGCCGACGGCTCCTCCCAGCAACTCGCGCTCGGCGGGCTCGTCCAGGACGCCACCGGCGAGATCGACGACCTGGACCTGGTGCTTGCGGGCGCCTCCCCGCAGCGCGCCTACGATCTGGGATGCGCTCGCGAACGCGACGGCGCGCTCCGACGTCGCGCCCCCGGTGAGCACCGTGATCCGCATCAGCGGATGCCCGCCAGCTGATGCAGCAGGTCATAGCGCGTCACGATGCCCACGACCTTGCCGTTGCGGCGGACCAATGCCGCCGGCGTCGTGCGCGATAGCAGTGTGGTCAGGAGCGCGACCGGCGACTCACCGTCGACGACCGGGAACGGCGGGTCCATGACGTCCCGCACGGCGCTGTCGAGGATCTTTGGCTGTCCGATGGCGCGGGCCATCAGCGCTTGTTCGGAGATGGCGCCGACACCGTCATCGCCGTCGAGCACGGGCAGCTGTGACACGTTGTACGTCGACATGAGATTGAGTGCCTGGCGCACGGACGCCTCGGGCGCCACGTGGATGAGCGGCGGCGCGTCGCTGTTCTTGGCGGCGATCAGCCGGCCCACGGTCGGTCGCTCATCGTCGATGAGCTGGTTCTCGCGCAGCCACTCTTCGTTGTAGACCTTGCTGAGATATCGCTCGCCCGTGTCGGCCAGGACGGTCACGACGAGCGCCTTGGGATCGTCGAGCCGGCGCGCCACGTCCAGCGCCGCTACGATGTTTACGCCGGTCGAGCCGCCCACGAATAGTCCTTCTTCCTTCGACAGGCGGCGGGCCATCTGCATGGCGTCTTTATCGCTCACGACCACCCATTCGTCGATCACATCCCAGTGCAGCGACGTGGGAATCTTGTCGCCGCCGATGCCTTCGACTTTGTAGGGCTCGCCATCGGCCTTCTTACGGGTCTTGGCGTAGTCGGTGTAAATCGATCCCGCGGGATCGCCCGCAACCACACGGATCTTGGGATTCTTCTCTTTGAGGTATTTGCCCGCGCCGCTCACCGTGCCGCCCGTGCCGGGCGCGCAGACGAAATGCGTGACCTTGCCCTCGGTCTGCTCCCAGATCTCCGGTCCCGTCGTGTGATAGTGCACGTCGGGATTTACGGGGTTGTAGTGCTGGTCGGCGAAGATGGCGTTCTCGTGCGCCGCGGCGATGGCGCGGCCTTTCACGATGTAGTTGTCGGGGTGATCGGGGGGCACGGCGGTGGGGGTGATGATGACCTCGGCACCGAGGGCGCGCAGCAGCCGCGCCTTTTCCTGCGACATCTTGTCGGGCATGGTGAAGATGCAGCGATACCCCTTCACCGCGGCGGCGATCGCCAGTCCAACACCCGTATTACCCGAGGTGGCTTCGACGATCAGGCCGCCGGGCTTGAGTTTACCCGCGCGCTCGGCCGCCTCGATCATCGCCAGACCGATGCGATCCTTGACCGATCCGCCAGGATTGAAGAATTCCGCCTTCCCGAAGACCGGCGTGCGGATCCCACGCGTGACCTTGTTGATCTGAATCAGCGGGGTCCAGCCGATCGTCTCGAGGACGTTGGCGTACGGCTTAATGTGCTGAGGCACTCGTGTCCGTGCGCGCCTTGGTCGTGTCCGGTCGCGTCGTATCGGGACGCACCGGGACAGGCACAGGAACGGGGGTGGGAGCGGGGGCCGGGAGGAGAATCCTGGTTGTGTCCGCGCGTGTGGTGTCGTGTACGACCGGCGGGCGGGGTCTTGGTCGAGCGGGCGGCGGCGCGGCCGCCGGCGGGGGCGTCGGTGTCGGAATCTGCGGCAGCGTCACCGTCCCTGTGCGCGTCGTGCCAACCTGACGAAACTCGACCGGCTGGAGAAACGCGGTCGCCACCGCCACACCATGCCGCTTCGCCGGCGCAAACCGCAGCGCGGCCGAGCCGGCCAGCGCAGCGGAATCGAGCGCGGCGTAGCCGCTCGGCTCTGCGACGCGAGTGGATTCCGGGATCAGCTTGCCGGTCGAGTCCACGAACAGCCGCAGCGTCACGTCCCCCTCGACCTTCTGGTCGAACTGCGCCGGGGGATACGCGATCGGCATGTCGGGATTGAGCGCGACGGGCGCTTCCGACTCGGGCGGCGCGCCCTGGCTCGTCTGGCCGCCAGACTGCTGGGATCCGCCGCGGCACGCCGTCAGCACACACGCGACGAGCAACATCGATCGCACGTCAGGAGCCTCCATCTTTCCGGCGCTTCTGCCACGTCGCGAGTCGATTCAAGGCATCGAGCGGCGACAGCGAGTTGACGTCGAGCCCGTCGAGCTCGAGCAGCAGAGGATCGGGGCTCGGGGTTCGGGCCTGGCCGAACAACGCGAGCTGAGTTGCATCGAGTGGTGCGGGAGCCGGTTGCTTGGCGACGTGATGCCCGGCTTCGAGCAGCTTGAGCACCTGCCAGGCGCGCGTGACGACCGGGGCGGGAAGCCCCGCGAGCCGGCCTACGTGAATTCCGTAGGAGCGGTCGGCGCCGCCAGGCTCGAGCCGGTGCAGGAACACGATTTCCTCGCCCACCTCCCGCACCGCCACGTTGAAGTTGCGGACGTGCTCCAGCTCCTCGGTGAGCTGCGTCAGCTCGTGATAGTGCGTCGCAAAGATCGTCTTGCACCCGATGCTGTTGTGCAGGCACTCGGTGACCGCCCACGCGATCGCCACGCCGTCGTACGTCGAGGTGCCACGTCCGATCTCATCGAGCAGCACCAGGCTGCGACTGGTCGCGGCGTGCAGGATCGCGCTCGTCTCGCTCATCTCGACCATGAACGTGGACTGCCCCCGCACCAGGTTGTCGGATGCGCCGACGCGCGTGAAGAGACGATCCACCACGCCGATCGTCGCGCGGCGGCAAGGCACGAACGACCCGATCTGTGCGAGCACCACGCAGAGCCCGACCTGGCGGAGCAGCGTGGACTTGCCGGCCATGTTGGGGCCAGTAAGCAGGACGATGCGACCGGACGCGTCGAGCGTCACGTCGTTGGGAATGAACGCTTCGCGCGCCATCATCCGCTCGACGACCGGATGGCGGCTTCCCTCGAGCTGTAACGCGAACTCGCTCGTCACTGCCGGCCGCACGTAGCGCTCGCGCTCGGCGACGTCCGCCAGCGCGGACCAGGCGTCGAGACGCGCCAGGTGGCCCGCGGTCGCCTGGACCCTCGCGATCACGTCCCCGACCCGGCGCCGCAGCTGGTCCAGCACTTCGGCTTCGCGCACGACGATGCGCTCCTCGGCACCGAGAACTTTCGCTTCGTACTCCTTCAGTTCGGGCGTGACGTAGCGCTCCGCCCCAGTGAGCGTTTGGCGCCGCTCGTAATCGGATGGGATGCGGTCGCGATGCGTGTGCGTGACTTCGATGTAGTAGCCGAAGACCTTGTTGAAGCCGACCTTGAGCGATGCGATGCCGGTCCGCTCCCGCTCGCGCGACTGCAGCGCGGCGATGTACTGCTTGCCGCCGTCGCGCGCGGCCTTCAAGTCGTCGAGGTCGCGATCGTACCCCGGTTTGATCGCATCTCCGTCATCGAGCTGCGCCGGCGGGTGCTCGACGAACGCGCGCGACAACTCTTCGCCGATATCGGTGAGCAGATCGAGCTCGTGCGCGCTCGCCTCGAGCAGGGCGGACCGCTCGCGGCCGTCGAACCCGCCGACGGCGCCCGCCACGTCCGGCAGGCGCAGGATCGAATCGCGCAGGGCGCCCATCTCGCGCGGCGTGGCTCGTCCCAGTGCCGCGCGCCCAGCCAGGCGCTCGAGATCGCGCACGCCGTCGAGCGCCTCGCGCAGCCGCTCGCGGCCGCGGCTATCACCGACCAGCACCGCGACCGCGTCGAGTCGTGCGTTGATGGCCCCCGGGTCGACGAGCGGCGCCAGCACCCAGCGGCGCAGCAGCCGGCCGCCCATCGGCGTGAGGGTGCGGTCGATGACCCCGAGCAAGGTGGCGCCTTCTGCGTCCCCGCCGGAGCGGAGCGGCTCGACGAGCTCGAGATTGCGCCGCGTCATCTCATCGAGCGGCAGGATGTCACCGCGCCGCACGATGGTGGGGCGCGCCAGATGAGGCAGGCCGCCGGGCTTCAGCTCGCGCGCGTAGCGCAGCAACGCGCCGGCGGCGCCAATGGCCGGTCCGTCGTCCGCGCCGACGCCAAGCCCATCGAGCGAGGCGATACCGTAGGTGCGCGTCAGGTCTTCGCGCGCCAGCTCGGGATCGAATTCCCATGCCTCGCGCGTGGTCAGTGTGGTGACGGACGCAGCCACGGGATGATCCGCCGGAACGACGAGCTCGCGGGCTTCGTAGCGCCCGAGCGCAGCCTCGACGTCGGCCGCGGCGACGACCTCGAGGATGAGATCGCCCGTGGTGATGTCGAGGGCAGCGAGCCCGGCAGTCGTGCCGCGGGGATTCACCGCCACGAGGTAGTTATTCCGGTTTCGTACGAGCCAGTCGTCCGTCAGCACGGTGCCCGGCGTCACCGTCTCGACCACCGCCCGGCGAACGACGCCTTTGGCCAGCTTGGGATCTTCGATCTGCTCACAGATCGCGACGCGGTGCCCCTTGGCGATGAGCCGCCGCAGGTACTCGGTGGCGGCTTTCACGGGGACACCGGCGAGCGGGACCTCCGCCGCGCCGCCGTTGTTGCGTGAGGTAAGGGTCAGCCCCAGCTCGCGCGAGGCGAGCTTGGCGTCGTCCTCGAACATCTCGTAGAAGTCGCCCATCCGGAAAAACAGAATGGTCTGGGGGTGGCGGGCCTTGATGTCACGGTACTGCTGCATGAGCGCCGTCTCGGTTCCTGCTGTCACGGCTCGTCTACCACGAAGGGTTGCCCGCCGACCTTCGTCTTCAGGCGCGCCTGCGCGCGCTGCGCTTCCTCACGTGTGCTGTACCGACCGATGCGGATTTTGAAGAACCCGGCGGAGTCCCGCACGACCCGCGCGTCGAAGCCCATCACCTTGAGACGGGTGAGCATCTCGTCGACCTGCGTGGCGCTCTTTACGGCGAGAACCTGCACCGCGTACGCATGCGACGCCGGCGATGTGGGGGGGGGAACTTTCGCGCCGGTGTCGGACGGGGCCGGTGTCGTGGTGGTCGTAGTGGTCGATGGGGCACTGCAGCGCGCCGCATAGAAGTTCACCTGATTCTTGAATTCGACATCATCCGTCGTGCCTTGGAGCGCGTTTTGGATCAGCTCGCAGCCGCGGGTCTCGTTCTTGAGGTCGAAATACGCGCGCGCGCCCCAAAAGTTGGCGCGCGGGCGCAGGGGCGAATCAGGGTAATCACGATTCAGCCGTTCAGCGGCCTGGGCGGTCTGTACCGGGTCATGTTGGGCGAAGTAAAGCTGGGTCAGCAGGAGGAGTGCATCGTCGGCCCAGGGGCTCGCGCCGTATTCGACGACGATCCGGTTGAGATTGCTCGAAACTGTTTGCGCGTTGGGCGCGATCTTCGCCGCCGCCAAGAGTGCCTGCGGAAAGATCGAGTCGCCCGGGGTCAGCGTAGCGAGCACCCGGCGCACCATCGCGCGGCCGGAATCGACTTGGCCCGACTGAGCCAAACGGAGCGCCTCGATGAGACGACTGTCGGTCTGAGCGGTTAGGCGGTTCAGCGGTTGGGCGGTTAGAAGTACCGCTATTCCAACCGTCAAACCGCCAAACCGCCGAACCGCCAGTCTCACGCAGCCTCCCGTTTCGTTGCCGCAAATCCTAGCACAAGCTGCGTCACGATCCCTCGATCATCCGACACGGTTGCAGTCTTCAATGCGTTGTCGGCCGCGAGCGCCGCGCGGAGAGCCCGGCCCAGCTCGCGGGCGGTCCACCCCGCGCTCCACGCGGTCCACCGCGCCGCTTCCTCTTTATAGCTGCGCATACCGTACGGCCGGACGCTCTGCAGGTGGCGGTAGATCGTGTCCGGCAAGCGTGCCGCGGGGACACCCCGGTCGCGCTCGGCTCGCGCGAGTGCGGTACCCACCAGGTGCGTGCCGAGCAGTGACAGGATCTTGACGCCGTTCATGCCCGCCTGCTCGAGCACCGGTTCCACGAGCTGCGCCGCGCGCGCGGCACGCCGCTCGAGCGCGGCCTCCACCAGGTCGAATACCGTTTCGTCGCGACGCACACCCACCAGGTTGGACACATCGTCGGCCGTTACCGGTCGGCCCTCCGGCCCCCCCGCCAGAGACGCCAGCTTTTCGAGCTCGCGGCTGAGCGTGCTCAGATCGCTGCCGACCGCCTTGAGGAGGAGCTCGGTCGCGTCCGCCGCAAGCGTGACCCCCAGCGTCGTCGCGCGGTGTTGCAGCCAGCGAGGCACGCGCTCGGCTGCGAGCGCGTCCACCGCCACGGCGGCCGACGCACGAATAAGATCGGCATCGGCCTCTTCACCCGCTGCGACGACGAGCACAAGCACAGTGGTCGGATTGGGTGATGCCAGGTAGCGCACGACCTCGTCGCGGAGCTTGGTCTTTCGTTTCCCCACCTGCTCCACCCCCCGAATCACCACGGCACGGCGTTCGGCCATCATGGGCGGCGTATTCACCAGCGCGTGAAACGATTCGGGCGTCAGGTCAGGGGCGAAACGGAAGTCCAGATTGAAGTCCCGGCTCGACCCCACGGCCGAATCCACGAGCGCACGGATGGCCTCGTCCTTGAGGACATCTTCGTCACCGTGCAGCAAATAGACAGGTTCGGGGACGGGAGCGCCCTTCTTGAGACTGCGAAGGAGCGCATCGAGGGTGAGCACCGCCATCCAGCGAAGTTAGCCGAACAGCTGCTTTAGCGCGACGCCGAGGCGGGCGTGAAAAGCGTTGTGCCGTACGGATATGCATTTCCGTTCACGACACGAGCGCGGGGGTCCTGAAAAGAGACGAATGGCAAGCCGGCACTGGCCACCGGTTTCGGGAACGCGACCGGAGGCAGCAGGGGCGCCCGGGCGATCCGCGGCCGCTGGGCGAGCTCGAAGAAAAACAGCGCAAGAGCGGCGAGCACCAGCATCGTCGCCGACACAGCGGCCCGTGCCGGCGGCCGCGGAACCCGGCGGCGCTCAACGGCGAGTCGCGCGTCGAGACGCTGGCGGAAATTCCGTGACGGGGCGATGGGCGAAGCGGAGTGCAAGGCCTGTACGGCTTGCCGGACGGTCGCGTCGTAGCGGCGACACGCCGTGCAGTGGGCCAGATGTCCCGCAAAGCGACGCAGCTCGCGGGAGGACGTGATGAGCCCGTCCCGGAATTCGGTCTGACGCTCGAGAAACTCGCTGCAAACCATCGTGGAAATGTACCACCCCGGCTACGGGGAGTTCCGCGGCCGGGGTTGAAACAGCCTGAGTTGTAGCTAAACGAGGATGGGGCCGATGAGCTGGGCGAAGCTATTTCGTGCCCGATTCAGACGGCTCTTCACGGTCCCCAGATTGCATCCGGTGATCTCGGCGATTTCCTGGTAGCTCTTTCCCTCGAGCTCCCGGAGCACGAAGACCTCCCGGTGGTGTTCCGGCAGGCGATGGACGCACTGATCCACCGCGTCCTTCAGGAACCGCTTGCGGTAGAGATCGTCCGGGCGCGCCGTCGTGTCCTCGAACTGCAGCGGCCGGTGATCGGCTTCCCAGTTCTTCTTGATCGTCTGGAACAGCACCAGGGGGTTGCGGCTGCGGTTGCGCAGCTCGTTTTTCGCGAGGTTCGACGCAATCGTGTAGATCCACGTCGAGAATTTCTTGGTCTGATCGAAACGGTGCAGATGGCGGAAGACCCGGATGAACACTTCCTGCACGAGGTCCTCAGCGCGCTCACGGTCACCGATCGTACGGTTGACGAAATTGAGAAGCCGAGTCTGGTAGCGGTCGACCAAGGTCCCGAACGCCTGCGGCTCACCAGCCAGGTGGCGCATCACGACCTGTCCATCGTCCAGCTCATGCAGCGCCTCACGCTGCAGCGCGCGCTGCGGATCGACCGCCGGTGTGGGACGCTTCAGCGTAGTGCGCATAGCTACCCTTGCGTTTCGAACGGGAACACGGAAAACCCTGTCCTGATTCGCTTTATGAGGACTTGGCACAAACCGTGCCTCCCAGGCTTGGGGAGTAACTCATTGTCACATAACTGGTTACGACTCGCACTGCGTTGCGAAAGGAGAATATTGTCCCAGCCTGGGGACGACGCAATTACACATTTGATCTAGATCCGAAGAACGAACGGACTAATGCTCCAGAACGAAACCAGCCACAAAAAGCAGCGCCAATGCGGTTTTTGTGTCTGAAATCACACCGCTTCGGATGAGTTCCAGTGCCTCCGATAACGGCTTTGGCAGCACTTCGATGAATTCGTCCGGCTCCCGGGCATGTTTGTCCGCGGCGAGATCCGCGGCCCAGAACAGATGGATCCGTTCGTCTGTGAACCCGGGCGTTGTCCATATAGTAGTAAGACGCTCGAGCCGCCCGGCTTTCACACCGACCTCTTCCAGCAACTCCCGTTGCGCACATACACGCGGATCCTCTCCCGGATTCAACCGCCCCGCCGGGATCTCGATCAGCGTCCCGTCCGTGGCGTATCGGTACTGTTGAATGAGCAGGATCGTGGGGTCGTCACCATGGGGATCCGAAGCAAACGGAACCACCGCGGCGGCTCCTGGGTGCCGGATAATCTCGAGTTCTCCCGTGGAGCCGTCGGGAAAGCGTACCGTATCCACGTCCAGGTTTATGACCCGCCCAGTATGAATGCGTTTACTGTCGAGCTTCATCGTGCTCCCTGAGTCCGTTTAGCGTTGGAACAGCCACGTGAAAGGCACTTTGAACCCTTCGGCGAACAGATAGCCAGCGTTGCGCCGCACGTTGGCATGAATGGGTGAGCCGGTAGCGGGCGACGTGTAGGGCGTCAGGCCCAGCCGTCTCGCAATGATCTGCAACCGCAGCATGTGAAAGCCGTCGCTGACCAGCAGAACGCGGCGGCTGTCTCGGCCATCGAACCAGCGCTTGACCTGCTCGATCGACGTGAAGGTGTCGTCACCGCCGACGAGCGGAAGCACGACGTTGTCAGGGATGCCGAGTCGTACGAGATAGTCGCGCCCGACGTTGGCTTCATTGAGGGAGTCGCGGACGCCGACGCCTCCCGTAACCAGCACCGTCGGCGCCAGGCCACGTTGGTAGAGTGCGGCGGCGTGATCGAGTCGGGCGCGAAACACCGGGGAGGGCCGGCCATTGTACTGCGCGGCGCCGAGCACCACGATGGCGTCGGCGCCGGTGGCCTCGTCATGAGCGGCCTGGATCGCGACCGTCACGACCACCGCCGCCCAGACGAGGGCGATCAGGACGACTGCAAGAAGGATCCCGCCGATGGCACGCCGTCCGGTCCAGAAAGGCATGCGGCCAAAGATACAAAGGCCCTACGGTCGGGTGAGGAGCTCCTCGAACAGGCTCAGGGCCCGTGGGTCGTCCGACTGACCGAGCCAGAAGATCGCCTTGCGCCGCAGCTCGGGGTCCTTGTTCGCCCTGGCGATCCGAATCAGCGCGGGCACCCCTTCATCTCTCGGCCGCTGCGACAACGCGAATACGGCGGTCTCGCGTACCTCATGGTCCGCGGTGCCGTCATCGACCAGGTCGGTGAGCCCGCGAGTCGCGGCATCGCCGGCCGCCTGCCCGAGCCAGAAGACGGCCGAGCGTTTCACCTTCCGTGAGACGTTGTCCGCCTTCGCGACCTTCAACAAGTCGGGCCACATCGTGACGCTATCGGCGAGCATGGCGGGGAAGATGGCCTTTTCGGAGGCGCGGCTCTCATCTTTCAACGCGAGCGCGAGCAGATAACTCGCGGCGTCCTTCGTGCCGATCGTGCCGAGATCCGTCGCGGTCGTGCTGGTCCGCCACTCACCGCCGACGTAGACGCGCAGATCAGTTATCCGGCCGCTGCTTTTGGTGAGCGCCACGCGGACCGGGCCGGAGTCGCATGGGGCGTCCCAGTCGTTGTGGTCGTTCCAATTCCCGTCGATCTGGTTGTGGCAATTCCCCTTGTCACAATCCCAGCTGATCATGTTGCGGCCGTTGCCGTAGACGCCGGGTTTAGCCGCGAAACTAAAACGTACGCTCCCATCTGGAGCTTTCGCGACGCGCTGCTCCACAGTCTGCGCGGCTGCGCCGCTCGCTATCACAAGCAACAACGCACCACGCACGACGCACCACGCACGAGTTTTCATTGGTTGATCAGCTCCTGGAGGTATGCCGACGCGCGCGGGCTCCGCGACTGGCCAATCCAGAAGATCGCCTTCTTGCGGAGCTCGCGGTCGGGATCGTTCTTCCCGATTTGAAACAGCTTGTCGAGCGCGGCGTCTTCACGCCGCTGCGAGTAGACGAAAATCAACTGCTCCCGCATCTCGCGGTCTTTCATGCTGTCGTAGAGCCGCACCAGGTCGGCAACGTCGACGTTGTGACCCTGGCCCGCCCAGAACAGCGCTTTCTTGCGGATCTCCATGTCCTCGGCCTGGTTCAGGGCGATATCCATCAGCCAGCGGTAATTATCCGCGCCGCCCATTTGCGAGAGGGAGAAAATGATCTTGTCTTTGAGATCGTCGTTCTCCACCTTGGCGAACAGGTCCTTGAGGAACTGCGCGTTTTCTGGTGACCGATTCTGCCCGATCCAGAAGATCGCCTTCTCCCGCAGATCGGTGCTGACGTCACGCCGCGCCGCAAAATCCCGGAGAATGGCGCCGGCGCGCGGGCTGCGGTGCTGCGACAACGCGAAGATGGCCTTTTCCTGGATCTCGGGAGGCGTCTTGGGATCGCGCAAGATCGAGTCGAGGGCGGCCACAGTCTCGTCGCCCGGCACTTGAGACAGCCAGAACACCGCCTGCTCCCGAACCTCTTGATCGGGGTCGGACCGCACCGCATTCAGCAGAATCGCTGAGGTTTCCTGGCTGCGCTTTTGGGAGACGAGGAACACTGCTTTGCGCCGCAGGCAGGTTGAGCCTGTGTCGCGACGTGCGAGAATGGTCTTCAGAATGGGCACGGCACGATCGGCGTCCATCTGCAGCAGCGCATTGACCGCCGCGATGCGGATGTCGTCTTCGTCGTCGCACGATTCATTGTGCAAGCGATACTGGCGACCCGGCCGTGGTGTGATGGTCGGTCGACCGGCGCCGATTGGTGGTACGCCGGGAACGACCGCAACCAGCGGAGCGACGTTATCGGCTTCTTCCGTCACGTCCGCGGTGGCATCGGCGTCGCCGAGCCGCGCCAGTCCACCCTGCACCCGGCGCAACAGTGCTTCGGCATCTCGGCGCGTGGTCGCCTTGGGGAATCGCGACGCCTGTGTTTGCAGCGCCTCGCGCGCAGCGCGCAACGCTTCTTCCGATCCATCTCGATAGAGCGCGAAGGCCTGCCAGTAATACGTGTTGGGGACGTAGGCAGACCGCGGATACTTATCGCGGATGCTGCTGAAGAGCTCGGCGGCGCGCGTGTACTGGCTGCGGTTCAGCGTTTGCCGCGCGGCGCGGTAGAGCGAATCGGCCACATCGGCCTGCGTCTGGTCCTGCCAGCGGGGTTCGCTGATGTCTTCGTCGTCATCGCCGTCCCAGTAGAACACGGGCGCGGCGAACGCAACCGGCGCCACGGCCAGCGAATACGCGGCCATTTGCAGATCGGTCGCGGCCATGGCGAGCACGGGCGCTTGCACGGTGAGCGCTTCGATATCAGGCTGTGCCGCGACGAGCGCCGCAGCGCCCGCTTCGAGTGCAGGCACGGCAGCGACGATCGGTGCGAGAGCAGCGCGTGGGCGGCGGTGTGGCCGCGCCTGTGGCGCGGGCGTCGGCGTAGCCTGCACGGTCGTGACGGCGAGCAAGAGGGAAAGGTAAGACAACATCAGAGTGCTCCTTCTGTGCGTCGCACCGGTACTGGCCCGGCGGGAATCGCCGAGCGCAACTTGGGCAACACGTTCGTTTGGTTCATGCCTTGGGTGATCAGATCGCGGTCGTGGCCATCCTGCACCGGATTGAGCAGGGATATTTGCATCAGCACGAGCTCCAGGTCCTCGAGCAACGCGCGCAGGCGCGGATTATCAGCCGCGGGTGAATCGAGCATCAATTGTGTGGTCGCCAGCAGTTCACGCGCCTGGTGCGCGAGCCGGGCGGTGTTTGTCGAGCGATTGGCGTCCGCGCGGAACGACGTCAGGAACGCCTCGGTGCGCGAGAGGTACTGCGTCGCGGCAACCTGGTAGGCGACGCTGGCCAGGGAGTCGATCTCATTCGCGACCTGCGTGCCCGCGGCGGCTTTAGAGCCGGCGGGCGCATTTCTCGACCAGCGACCGATGCCGATGCCCAGCACGAGCACCGCGGCGGCCGCAACGGCCCAGCGCAGCCAGGGGCGCAGCTCGATGACGTGCTTGTCGCGCCGAGCGGCCTCGATGCGCGCCCACATCTCCTCGCGAGGGGGCGTGCGTGGTGCGTGGTACGTGGTACGTGCCGCGTCCTTGAGCCACTGCTCGAACTTGGGATCTTCGTGTTCCTGCGTCATTGCACCCATTCTCCTGCGAAGTCCGCCAACGCCACGCGCAGTTTCGCCCGCGCGCGCGACAGCTGGGCCTTCGACGTGCCGGTCTCGACGCCCAATGCGACGCCGATTTCTTCGTGTGTGTAGCCCTCGACATCGTGCATCAAAAACACCGTCCGGTAACCCTCCGGCAGATCATCGATCGCCTGCTTGAGCCGCACTTTCAGATCCGGTTCGGCGTGCCGTCGCACTACGCCGATGTCGTGCGCGTCGTCGATGTCCGCTTCTCGCTGCCGAAACCGCTTCACCTTCCGCAAGCCGTTCAAAACGACCGTGGTTGTAATCGTGTGCAGCCAGGTCGAAAACGCGGCATCGCCACGGAACGAGCCGAGCCGGTCGAACGCGCGAATGAACGTTTCCTGGGTGAAATCCTGCGCGAGGGCGTCATCGCCCGCGAGCCGGAAGGCCAGGCGGTATACGCGGTCCACATGCGCGTCATACAGCGCGCGCTCTGCAGCGCTATCCCCGGCGCGGACGCGGGCAATAAGCTGTGATTCGTCCACGACGCTCCGAGGTGACGGACTGGTCTCGTAACTACTGATGGGACACGGGGGACGACAAAAGGGTTACGTGGGAGGGGCTTACCTGGTGCCAAATAGCCGGTCGCCGGCATCCCCCAGGCCGGGGAGGATATACCCCTTGGCATTCAGCTCCCGGTCGAGGGAGGCGGTGTAGACGGGCACATTGGGGTGGGCGTCCAGCATCGCCTTCACGCCTTCGGGGGCGCAAACCAGGCACATGAACCGAATCCGCTGCAGCGGCGCGCCGGCACGGGCCAGGGCGCTGACCGCAGCCACCGCGGACCCGCCGGTCGCGAGCATCGGGTCGAGTAGAAAGAAGGCACGATCCGCTTCCCCCGACGGAATCTTGAAGTAGTAGTCCACGGGCTGGAGCGTGTCGTGATTGCGGTACAAGCCGATATGGCCCACCCGCGCGGAGGGAATCAGCTGCGAGATCCCTTCGACCATGCCGAGGCCGGCGCGAAGGATAGGAACGAGCGTCAGCTTCTTCCCGGCCACCTGGCTGCCGGTCATTTTCTCGAGCGGCGTTTCGATTTCGACCGGCTCGAGCGGCAGATCCTTCGTCACTTCGTACGCCATGAGCATGGCGATCTCGTTCACCAGCTGCTTGAAGTCGCGCGTGCTGGTGCGCTTGTCGCGGAGGATCGAGAGCTTGTGCTGGATCAACGGGTGCGACAGCACCGTGAGGTTCGGGAAGTCGCGAGACGAGACAGACGCCATAGGCGAAGAAAGTACGCTCGCGGTTGCGAGCGCGCGACGGGCGGGTATGTTCAGCGTCCCTCGGAGGAAACGACCATGCGTGGCATCCTACTGAAACTCGTGGCCCCAGCAGCGCTCATTTTGTGTGCGGCGCCGCTTTCCGCTCAGACCGCCGACAGCCTCATCGCCAAATACATTCAGGCGTCCGGCGGCCTGGCCCGCATGCAGGCGCTGCAGACGCTGCGGCGCGCGGGAAAATTCACAGGTGGTGGCGGATTCGAGGCGGTCGTCGTGCAGGAGAACAAGCGCCCCAACAGTGTGCGCGAGGAGTTCTCCATTCAAGGCATGACGGGTATCAACGCGTACGACGGCAAGAGCGGCTGGAAAATCGAGCCGTGGCAAGGCAAGCGCGATCCCGAATCACTCGGTGAAGAAGAGATGCACGGCATTCTCGACGATGCCGATTTCGACGGCCCCCTCGTCGACTATCAGGCCAAAGGCAACAAGGTCGAGTATCAGGGCATCGAGCAGATCGAGGGGAGCGACGCGTACAAACTCAAGGTCACGCGCCCGAACGGTGACGTCAGCTTCTACTACCTCGATACCGAGTACTACGTCCCCATCCGCATCGACACCCAGCGCATGATTCGCGGAGCCCCGCAGGAATTCGAGACCTCGCTGGGCGACTACAAGCAGGTCAACGGCGTGTATCTGCCGTTCTCGTCGGAGTCGGGGCCGAAGGGCAGCAGCAGCAGCGACCGTTCGAAAATCACCTACGACAGAATCGAGGCCAACGTGCCGCTCGATGACCAGCGGTTCGTACGGCCCGGAGCTCGGCCATGAACGTCCTCCTGCTGCTTCTGATCGCGCAGCAACCCGCTCCTGCCGTCAAAGTGGATTCGGAAACGATTTCCGGCCTCGGCGCGCGCAACATCGGCTCGGCGGCGATGAGCGGCCGCATCGCGGCGCTCGACGCCGTGCACGAGGGCGTGCGGCTCACGATCTATGTCGGCTCGGCGAGCGGCGGCGTGTGGAAGTCGACCAACGGCGGCACGACATTCAAGCCGGTCTTCGACAAGCAGCCCGTGCAGTCGATCGGCGCGGTGACGATCGATCCGAAGAATCCCAAAGTCATCTGGGTCGGTACAGGCGAATCGTGGATGCGCAACAGCGTCTCCATCGGCGACGGGGTCTACCGGTCGGACGATGGCGGCGACAACTGGACGAACATGGGCCTGCGCAACTCCGAGCACATCGTGAAGATCCTCGTCGATCCGACGGAGACCAACACGGTCTACGTGTGCGCGCCCGGGAAGCTCTGGAGCGACAGCGACGAGCGCGGCGTCTACAAGACGACCGACGGTGGCAAGACGTGGACCAAGGTGCTTAAGGGCGCGAACCTGTCCACCGGCTGTTCGATGATGTCGATGGACCCGGCGCATCCGAAGACGCTCTATGCCGGGATGTGGGATTTCCGCCGCCGGGGCTGGACGTTCCGCTCGGGCGGCGACAGCGCCACCGCGCCGAGTGGCTCCGGAATGTTCAAGAGCACGGACGGTGGCGCGACGTGGAGCGAGCTCACGTCGGCGGGCGCGTCGGGCCTGCCGCCGAAGCCGTGGGGCCGCGTAGCGGTGACCGTTGCGCCGTCCAAGCCGGAGATCGTGTACGCGTTCATCGAAGCGGTGCCGCCGCAGAACGCGCTGTATCGCTCCGAAAACGGCGGCAAGACCTGGCAGATGCTCGACCGCAGCCAGAACATGCTGTGGCGGCCCTTCTACTTCGCGAACCTCATCGTGGATCCGCGGGACCCCGAGCGCGTCTACAAGACGGATGGCGGTCTCATCGTCAGCACCGATGGCGGGAAGAGCTTCAGCGGCATCTCGGGCGGCGCGCATGGGGACTTCCACGACGTGTGGGTCGATCCGAACAACACCGACCACTTGATCACGGGCGACGACGGCGGCCTGTGGTTCTCGTACGATGCCGCGAACAAATGGGTGAAGAACGAAAACCTTCCCGTGTCCCAGTTCTACCACGTGAGCGTCGACATGGCGCGGCCGTACAACGTGTACGGCGGGCTGCAGGACAACAGCTCGTGGGTCGGGCCGTCGGAGTTCCCCGGCGGAATCACGAATCACCAATGGGAGAACATGTACGGCGGCGACGGCTTCTGGATGTTCGCCGATCCCACCGATCCGGACTACCTCTACGCCGAGGCCCAGGGCGGGGCGATCGGCCGCGTCAACCGCAAGACGCATGAGTCGCGCAACATCCAGCCGCTGCCGCGTTACCAGGAAAAGAAGCTGCGCTTCAACTGGAACACGCCGATTCACATCAGCGCGACCCAAAAGGGCACGGTGTACGTCGGCGCGCAGGTCCTCTTCCGCTCGAAGGATTTCGGACAGACGTGGGAGCGGATCTCGCCCGATCTGACGACCAACGATCCGCAGAAGCAGAAGCAGGAGCAATCGGGTGGCATCACCGTCGACAACTCGGCGGCCGAGATGCACACGACGATTTACGCGATCGCGGAATCGCCCCGGGACGGACAGGTGATCTGGGCGGGCACCGACGATGGCAACCTGCAGGTCACACGGGACGGTGGGAAAACATGGACCAACGTCGCCCCACAAATCACCGGTCTTCCCAAGAACGCGTGGGTCTCGTCAGTCGAGCCCGGCCATTTCAACACGGGCACGATCTACGCGACGTTCGATTTGCATACGTTCGGCGACATGCGGCCCTACGCCTACAAGTCGACCGACTTCGGGGCGACGTGGACGCCGGTGGTGGCGCCCGACAGCCCGGTGCGCGGCTACGCGCACGTAATAAAAGAAGATCTGGTCAATCCCAACGTGCTGTTCCTCGGCACCGAGCTTGGGCTGTGGGTTTCGGTGGACGGCGGGAAGCAGTGGGCCCACTACAAGGGCGGCGATTTACCGGCCGTCGCGGTACGCGATCTCGCGATCCATCCGCGCGACCATGACCTCGTGATCGGGACGCACGGACGCGGGATCTGGATCGTCGACGACATCTCGCCGCTGCGCGCGTTGACGCCCGAGGTGCTCGCCAGCCCGGTCGCGTTTCTGCCCGACCGTCCGACGGCGCAGCGTCTCCAGTCGGGCGGTGGCTGGGCGAACGGCGATGCCATGTTCGTCGGAGCGAATCCGCCCGGCGACGCCGTGATCACCTACTACCAGCGGCGCCGGCACATCTTCGGCGACATGAAGCTCGAGGTGTACGACGCGAGTGGCAAACTGGTCGGCACGATGCCGACGAGCAAGCGCCGCGGCTTGAATCGCGCGAGTTGGTCGATGCGGCTGGCGCCGCCGCGCGTGCCGCCGGCCGCGAGCGCCGCGTTCGGCGCGGCGTTCGGCCCGCGTGTCCTGCCGGGGACGTACACGATCAAGCTGACGAAGGACACGGCGACATTCACGACGCAACTCGTGCTCGTGCCGGATCCGCGGGCGACCCACACCCAAGCGGAGCGTCAGGCGGCGCTCGACCTGGCGCTGAAGATCAAAGGAACGCTGGGCGACATGACGTTCGCGGTGGAGCGCATGAACGTCATGCGCCAGGCGCTCGAGGAGCGCGCCGGGAGATTGCCGGCTTCCGACGCGGTAACGAAGCGGCTCCGCGCCGCATCGGCGGCCGTGGACGCACTGCGCAAGAAGATCGTGGCGACGAAAGAAGGCGGCATGATCACGGGTGAGGAGCGGCTGCGCGAGAACCTCACCGATCTGTACAGCAACATCGTGTTCTACGACGGCGGCCCGTCGCAGACGCAGATCGAGCGTGCTGACGCGGTGGCGCGGGAGCTCGGCGATGTGGTGCGGGATTTCGATGCCTGGGCCACCCGTGATCTGCCCGGCATCAATGCGGCACTGCGAAGCAAGCGTCTTGAACCGATCGAGCTGGTGCGTCGGGAGGCCGCCGGCCAATAGCGCCTGGAGGTTTCACATGACCATGAGTAGCGACGACCTGGACCGTCGGGAAGCGTTGAAACTGATCGCGGGCGGACTCGGCCTCGCCGCGTTGGGTGGGACTGCCGCCTGCGCACCCGCGACGAGTGCCGCCTCGTCCTCCTCTGCGTCTCAACTGCTGCGAAGCGCAGGACCCGCACCCGACCGGTTCCTGGCCGCCCCGCCGATGGACACCGTCCGGATCGGATTCGTCGGCGTCGGCGGGCAGGGGACCGCGCACGTGGAGAACCTGCTGCGGATCGAGGGGTGCGTGATCAAGGCGGTGGACGACATCGTGCCCGAAAAGGTGACCAGAATTCAGGATCTGGTCGAGCACGCGGGATTCCCGCGCCCCACGGGGTACTCGCGCAGTCCCACCGACTTCGTCCGCATGTGCGAGCAGGAGGAGCTGGACCTGGTATTCCACGCCACGCCCTGGGAGTGGCACGTCCCGATCTGCCTCGCGGCGATGCGCAATGGCAAGCACACCGCCACCGAGGTGCCCGCCGCCTACACCGTGGATGACTGCTGGGCCCTCGTCGAGCACGCCGAGAAGTACGGGAAGCACTGCGTCATGATGGAGAACTGCAACTACGGGCGGATGGAGATGATGGTCTTCAACATGGTCCGTCAGGGCGTGTTCGGCGAGATCCTGCATGCCGAGGGCGGCTACATGCACGACCTGCGTTCCATAAAGTTCAGCAGCGAAGGTGAGGGGCTGTGGCGCCGCGCGCATGCGATGAAACGCAACGGCAATCTCTACCCGACGCACGGATTGGGTCCGGTCGCCAACTGCATGGACATCAATCGCGGCGATCGCTTCGCCTCCCTGGTCTCGATGAGCACCCCCTCCCGGGGACTGCAACGCTACGCCCGCGACCATTTCGCCGAGGGCTCCCCGCAGCGGCAGGAGCAGTACGTCCTAGGTGACGTGAACGTGAGCCTGATCAAGACGGCAAACGGGCGAGCCGTCTGCGTCAGCCACGACACGAACCTCCCACGCCCCTACAGCCGGGTCCACATCGTCCAGGGCACGCGCGGTCTGTTTCAGGGCTACCCCGATCGCGTCTATATCGAGGGGCGGAGCAAACCGGACGAGTGGGATCCGGCGGACTCCTACCGGGCCGAGTTCGACCATCCGCTGTGGAAGCAGATAGAGGAAAAGAGCCGAGGCGCCGGGCACGGCGGCATGGATTACCTCGAGGACTACCGGCTCATCAAGTGCCTCCGCGAAGGCGTGCCGACCGACATGAACGTGTACGACGCCGTGGCACTCAGCGTCGTCACGCCTCTCTCCGAGTGGTCGGTGGCCAACGGGGGCCGGCCGGCGGAGTTCCCAGACTTCACCCGCGGCCGCTGGAAGACGTGGCCGCAGTTGGGGATCGTCACGGCGTGACGGGCAGAGACTCGCGCGCGCTGGTGACGGGTGGAGCGGGATTCATCGGCTCCCACATCGTCGATCGCCTGGTGGCGAGCGGCCGCACGATCTGCGTCGTGGACGATCTCTCTACGGGATCCGCGGGCAACATCCCGCCGGGCCCGCAGTTCGAGCGCGTCGATATCTGTGATCCGGTCGCGCTCCAGGACGTCTTCACACGATTCAAGCCGGACGTCGTGTTCCATACGGCGGCGCAGACGGATGTGCGCCGCTCGGTGCGCGAGCCGGACTTCGACGCTCGCGTGAACGTGCTCGGCGGCCTGAACGTGCTGCGCTCGGGGGTAGCGAGCGGGGCTCGCCGCATCGTCTATGCGTCGTCGGCCGCGGTGTACGGCACCCCGGTCAGGATGCCCGTGCCCGAAACCCACCCGACGAACCCGATTTCGGAATACGGCGCGAGCAAGCTCGCGTTCGAGCACTATCTCAGCGCCTATGCGGCCCGCGGGCTGATCGAGTACGCGGCGCTGCGCTTCGCCAATGTCTACGGTCCCAGGCAGCGCTCCGCCGGAGAAGCCGCGGTCGTGGCCGTCTTTACTCGACAGATGCTCGGCGGCGAGCCGGTGACGATCTTCGGCGACGGCACGAAGACACGCGACTATGTCTATGTGGGTGACGTCGTCGAAGCGACGCTCCGCGCGGCCGCCGGACCCTCGGGGGTCGTCGCCAACGTCGGGTGGGGGCGGGAAGTGTCGGACCTCGAGCTGTTTCGCGCTGTGGCGGCGGCCGCGAAGTACAGGAATGAACCGATCTTCGCCGCGGACCGACTCGGCGATATCGCGCGGAGCTGTCTGGATCCCACGCTCGCGCGGCGAACGTGGGATTGGCATGCTTCCGTGCCGATCGAGGAAGGGTTGCGGCGCGTCGTGGAGCACGCCAGGGCTTGAGCGCACCCGCACTCGTCATCCTCGCGGCGGGGGTTGGGAGTCGCTTTGGCGGCCCGAAGCAGCTGAGCCCCATCGGACCGTCGGGCGAGACGTTGCTCGATTATGCGATCTATGACGCGATGCGCGCCGGCTTCACACGCGCCGTGCTCGTCATACGGAAGGAGCTGGCCACCCCGCTGGACGAACACATCTCCGAGGTGACCCGCGGTGTGGTGCCCGTCCAATTCGTTGAGCAGCCTGTGCCCGAAGGGCGTGCGAAGCCGTGGGGCACGGGTCACGCCGTGCTCGCCGCCCGGGACGCCGTGGCCGGCCCCTTTGCGGTGTGCAATGCGGACGACTACTACGGTCCCGGCGCCTACCGACTGCTCGCCGAGCACCTGACGAACGAAGCGGGCGCTCCGCCGCTACACGCCCTGGTGGGCTACCGGTTGGACGCGACCCTCTCGACGCACGGCGGCGTCGCCCGGGCCGTGGCGTCGTGCGGGCCGGACGGGCTGCTCACGCGGCTCGTCGAAGTGCGAGACGTGCGTCGCTTTGGGGGACCGAGGTTGGGGATTAGGGGTTCGACGGCGGGTGGCGGGCCTCGGGAGTTTGCCGGTGACGAACAGGTCTCGATGAACCTGTGGGGCTTCACACGCGAGGTCGTCGCGGTACTGGAGCAGCAGTTCGCGGCCTTTGTCGCGGCGCCGAATCGAGCGTCGGACGCAGAGTTTTTGTTGAGCAGCGCGCTCGACGATCAAGTGACGACCGGTCGCGCGCGGCTGCGCGTATTGCCCGCGCCCGATCGGTGGTTGGGCGTGACCTTCGCCGCCGACGTGCCGGCGGTGCGTGACGAGATCGCGTCGCTCGTGCGCGCAGGGGTTTATCCAGCGGACTTACGCGACGCGTTCACCTGTCTCTGAGGCCACCATGCGACTCGACTTCAGCGATTGGATCGTCCTGGCGCTCTACGGCATCGTCTGCGTGGCCATCGGCCTGGCGGTGGTGCGCCGCGCGAGTTCGGGCCGCGCGGAGTTCTTTCTCTCGGGGCGCCGGCTGTCGTGGTGGCTGTTGGGCGTGTCGCTCGTGGCGACGACGTTCTCGACCGACACCCCGAACCTCGTCACCGATCTCGTCCGCACCGGCGGCGTGAGCCAGAACTGGGTCTGGTGGGCCTTTGCGATCACAGGCATGTGCACCGTGTTCTTCTACGCGAAGCTGTGGCGGCGCTCGGCGGCCCTCACCGATATCGCGTTCTATGAGTCGCGCTACTCCGGCAAGCCCGCGGCCTTCCTTCGCGGGTTTCGGGCGATCTACCTCGGCGTGTTCTTCAACGTGATGATCATGGCCTCGGTCAACCTTTCCGCGACCAAGATCGCGGGGGTGATGCTCGGCTGGGATCGCTCGACGGCGGTGCTCGTCGGCGGCGCCGTCACCGTGCTGTACGCGGCAAGCTCCGGGTTGTCGGGTGTCGTCTTGACCGATTTCGTCCAGTTCGCGATTGCGATGGTCGGGTCCGTGATGGCTGCGGTCGTGGCGCTCAAGCTCCCCCAGGTCGGCGGCCTGTCGGGACTGTTCTCCAACCCCGCGGTGACGGGGCACCTGTCGCTCTTACCCGATTTCTCGGATTGGAAGACGGCGGCCGCGGTCCTGGTCGTGCCGCTCGCCGTGCAGTGGTGGAGCACCTGGTATCCGGGCGCCGAGCCGGGGGGTGGGGGCTACGTGGCGCAGCGCATGCTCGCCGCACCCACGGAGCGCGACGCCATGCGCTCGACGCTGCTGTTCAACGTGCTCCACTACGCCGTGCGGCCGTGGCCGTGGATCATCGTGGCCCTCGCGTCGCTCATCATCTATCCCGACCTCGCTTCCATCGGCGCGCGGTTCCCCCACATCGACAAGGCGATCGTACGGCACGACCTGGCCTACTCCGCGATGCTCGTGTATCTCCCGCACGGGCTCCTCGGCCTCATGGTCGCCTCACTTGCGGCGGCGTACATGTCCACCATCAGCACGCATCTCAACTGGGGTGCGTCCTACGCGGTCGAAGACTGCTACCGCCGCTTCATGGCACCCGACAAGACCGAACGCCACTACGTGATGGTCGGGCGCGCAGTCACGGTCGGACTGATCGTGCTCGCGTCGGCCCTCTCGCTCTGGTTGCACAACTCCTACCAGGCGTTCCAGATCCTGCTCCAGATCGGCGCCGGGACCGGCCTGATCTTCCTGCTGCGCTGGTTCTGGTGGCGGATCAACGCGTGGAGCGAAATCGCGGGGATGGGGATCTCATTCGTGGTGGCCATCTACTTCCAGTTCGTGCATACGGCGCTCGGGTTCCCGCCGCTCGCCCCCACGGTCCAGCTCGTCATCGGCATCGGGATCACCACTGTCGGCTGGCTGGTGGTCACTTTCCTGACCCCGCCCACCGATCGCGCCACGCTCCAGGCGTTTTATGATCGGATTCGGCCCATGGGCCCAGGATGGAAGACAGCGGTCACCACCCGGCCGCCAAACCCTGGGGAAAGCGTGTCCGCCGCTTTCCTCTGCTGGTTCCTGGGTGTCGCCGTCATCTACGCGGCGCTGTTCGGCACGGGATATCTGCTGTACGGGAACACACTGCCTGCGATCGTGTGCCTCGTGGTGGCGGCTGTAGCGGCGTGGGGGTTGTTCCGCACGCTGCCGCGCGTCGGGTTCGAATGATCTACCCGGGCTGAGAGCCCGGGCTCGGCGTTTGTGTGCGCCCTGTAAGGGCGCGTCCACCATCAAGCTCCTTCCCCCCCTCCCCCCAAATCTGGGTTTTGGGGGTTGGGATGTAGTTGCCCCGTTATAGCAGTATGCACATCGAAGACGAGCGTCTCTATCCCCTGCTCGAGCGCTACGTGGCGGGCGAGGCGTCGGCCGAGGACGCGCTGGTCGTGCGCGAGTGGCTCGCGGAAGACGCTGCGCACGGGCAAATCCTCGCGGATCTGCGGCTGATCAAGCACGTCGCACACGACACGCCACCACCGACCAGCGTCGATGCTGCCTGGATGCGAGCGGTCAAAACCCTCGGCCTCGGGCGGAAGCCACGGGTGTTGCGGCGGTTGCTGATGGTGGCGCTCGCCACCGCGGCGGTTCTCATCGCGGTGATCGGCGGAGGGCTGGTGCTGCGGCGAGCGCCGCGGTGGAAGGAATATGCGACCGCCCCCGCGCAGCGCATGGTCATTCGGCTGCAAGACGGCACGCAGGTCACCATCGCGCCCAAGAGTCGCGTGCGCTACACGGCCGACTTCGGTCGAGCGCACCGCGACCTGTATCTGGACGGCGAAGCCTATTTCCAGGTCGCACCCGATTCCCAGCGTCCGCTCCGCGTCCACACATCCGGCAGCATCACCGAGGATCTGGGGACGGCGTTTGTCGTCAGCGCCTATGCCGATCAGCGCATGACCGAAGTGGTCGTGACTGAGGGGCGGGTGTCGCTGTCGCGGGCCGAGACGACCTCGCCCGCGGTGGTGCTCGGCCTCCGGGACCTCGGGCGGCTCGATGCCAGCGGCCCCGCAACGGTGCGACGTGACGTCGATGTCGACCGATACCTCGCGTGGACCAAGGGTGTGCTGGCCTTCGACGGCACGCCGCTGAATGAGGTGATGGCCACGCTCGAGCGGTGGTACAACGTCGAGATCCGGCTGTCCGATAGCGCGCTCGCCGCGCGCCGGCTCACGGCAACCTTCCAGAATGAGCCGATCGACCTGGTCATGAAGCGTATTGCGTTAACCCTCGGCATGCGCGTCGAGCGCGGCGAGGGGTCCGTGTTCTTGCTCCGAAACGGCAGTTAACCGTCATGTCACCTTCGGGGAGCTGGCTTATGCATCGGATTGCTCTGCGACATCTCGGATTAGCGTGCGTGCTGTCGGCGCTGCCTCTCCGCATCTGTGCCACACAGAATGAAGACGCGGCCGCAAGCCGGGCCCCGCGCTTCCTTCTGGCCATGGCCGAGCGCGCCACGCCGGTACCCGTCGATCTCAAGCGATCGGCGGTTCTGCGCCGGCCGCTCTCGATCGCCTTCGACGGCACTCCGATCAAGCAGGCGTTGGCCGAAATCTCGCGGCAGGCGGGACTCAGCCTGGTCTACGCCGACGACGTCTTGCCGGTCGAGATGACCGTCAGTTTGCGCGCGGACCGCATCACAGTGGCCGCCGCGCTGACGGACGTGCTGCTCGACGCCGGCGTAGACATCGTGTTCACACCGGAAGGACGGGCCACGCTGGTCAAGCGACCGCAGGGGCCACCGGTGCAATTGGGCTCTATCGCAGGAAGGGTCACCGCGACGGAGACCGGCACTCCCTTGGTGCGTGCCGTTGTGAGCGTGGGCGGGACCCGGCTCACCGCCGAGACGGATGCCGACGGCCACTACGTCATTGCCGGTGTGCCTGTGGGGACGCAGCGGCTCCGGGCTCGGATGCTGGGCTACACACCGGCCGATACGAGCGTGGTCGTCGTGGAGGGGCAAGAGGCGGTCGTGAACTTTCAGCTCAAGACGCAGGCGATCGAGCTGGAGGCGGTTGTAGCGGTGGGCTACGGTGAGAAGCGAAGAGAAGATCTCACCGGGGCGGTGGGTTATGTGGGTCCCGAAGCACTGGCGTCTCGCCCGGTCACGAACACCCTATCCGCCCTGCAAGGCGCGATGCCCGGATTGACCGTGCAGCGGAATGGGGGACAGCCGGGGGTGGAAGACTTCGATCTGAATCTGCGCGGTGCGTCATCGGCCAATGGGGGGAACACGCCGCTGGTGCTGATCGACGGCGTCCCGGGCAATCTCGATCTGGTGAACCCCGGTGACATCGAGTCCATCTCGGCGTTGAAGGACGCCGCTGCGTCGATCTACGGCGCGCGGGCGGCCGATGGAGTGCTGCTGGTCACGACCAGGCGCGGCACGCGCACGCAACCGACGCGCACGGAACCGACCTTTACCTACAGCAACAACACCGCCGTCACGAAGCTCACGGGAATGATGGATACGCCCAACAATTATCAGATGGCGCTCATGGATAATGAGGCGAACATCCACAACGGCGCGGCGCCGATGTATACGCCCGATCTGCTGAACCGCATACTTGTTGGCGATCCGAATCCCATCCCGCACCCGGTCTACGCGAGCTCGGGATGGATGCTCTTCTTCACGTCGACCGATTGGCGCCGCGCCGTGTTCGAAAATGGATTGGAACAGAAGCACGCGGTGACGGTCTCAGGCGGCGGCCAGAATTCCAGCTACTACGTGTCGGCGGCGTATTCGGATCAGAACGGCGTGATTCGCTACGCGAACGACAATAACAAACGCTATCAACTCAGGCTGAATTACGACTACGATTTCTCCCGGCGCGTCCGTCTGGAATCACGCCTCGGCGTAGAGAATCAGGACCGGTCGGACATCGGCGGCTTGACCCACGGTTCCTGGTGTAGCTGTCCCTGGCTCGTCGTGGAAGCGATCTTCGGCATGCCCAATCATCCCATCTACACGCAGAGCGGTCAGCACTTTTTTGCACAGGGTGGCTGGGGCAACGCCGTGGCGCAAGCAAAGGATGCTGCGACGGCCACGTTTCTCACGCGGAACGTCAATACCAATTTCAAATTGATCGTCGAGCCGGTCGATGGGCTGAAGTTGAATCTCCAGTCCGGCATCGATTACCGCACTGATGACAACACCGATATCAACAAGTCCTACCCGTACTACCAGTGGAATGACAGCACCATCGCCTACTATTCGGCCAATCCCGATCAGAACTGGGTGGGCCGGTACAATGGGACGAACGTACACCGGAACTACGTCGGGTATGCGCAGTTCACTCGAACGTTTGCGGACCGCCACGCGGTCGAGTTGATGGGAGGCGTAGCGCACGAAGACGACGACGTGGACTGGTTCCAGGCAGGCAGATACAACTTCCCGAACCAGGACGTGTGGGGACTCGGTCTCGGCGGGACCGGCAACACGTGGACCGGCGGCGGCGGCTCGCAGTGGGCGATCCGATCGGTCTTCTCTCGCCTGAGTTACGGGTTCAACAACAAGTACCTGCTCGATGCCACGGTGCGCTATGATGGCAGCTCCCGCTTCCGCCCCGACAAGCGCTGGGGACTGTTTCCGGGCGTGTCGGTCGCCTGGCGGATCTCCGAAGAGTCCTTTGCGCGGCGCCACCTCGGAACATTCAGTGATCTGAAGCTGCGCGCCTCGTACGGAAAGACGGGGAATCAGGAAGGCATCAACCTCTACGACTATTTGCAGCTCATCTCGATCGGGAGACAGTGGCCGTACGACCCTTACTATCCCTTCGGCCCCGGTCGCCAGGATCAGTCGGCATATCTCTCCGGGATGGTTGCCAAGAACAGGACCTGGGAGACGATTGCGACGAGCAACCTGGGATTGGACGCCACGCTGCTGTCATCCCGCCTCAATGTGACGTTCGACTACTTCATCAAACGCAACCAGAACATGCTGGTGCCGGTTACGTACCCGGACCTGCTGGGCGCAACACCGCCGTTCTCCAACGCGGGTGCGCTCAAGACTTGGGGCTTTGAAACATCGGTGGGGTGGAAAGGTGTGGTAGGCGGCGGCCTGCAGTACTCGGCACGGCTGACGCTCAGCGACGCCAAGAACAAGGTCGTGAACTATGGCGGCCAGGACACCTATACACTGGGCTATAACCGGATCCGCCAGGGCTATCCCATGGACACGTACTTCGGCTACGTATTCGATGGACTGATCCGCACGCAGGCAGAGCTCGACGCGTACAAACTGCTGGGCGGCGTGCCTAGCGACATCGGCATCGGCGATGCGCGGTTCAAAGACCTCAACGGTGATGGAAAGATCAGCCTGTACGGGGACACTCCCGGTCAGGATGGTGACGTCGTCAATCTGGGGAATCTCGCGCCGCGATATACGTACGGGATGAATCTCACCGTCGGGTGGAAGCGGTTTGACCTCGGTGCCTTCTTCCAGGGGGT